>PDWI01002666.1_pt1 | contig 26470 bp, 21 predicted proteins | sample 1430891 | NCBI WGS metagenome assembly PDWI01 (sample SAMN01162508, study PRJNA174530) | Oral metagenome, whole genome shotgun sequencing project. | biome: Marine environment; feature: Marine mammal; material: Swab sample of the gingival sulcus; isolation source: swab sample of gingival sulcus...
TTGAGCGTCGAATCACTATCAATAATATTATCGTTATCCCAGGTAAAAAGAAAATACTTCTTACTCTTGTCTATGTCTGAGTCATCTTCTATATGAATAAATTCAAAGTCAACTTTTCTGTTGATTTCCATTAAAGTCATTTTTATAACCTTATAAATGTCATCCTTATCACCCAGTAGATAAATTGTCTTTACTCCTTCATCAGTTAGCTTTTTGGTCTTTTCCTTTATCCTCTTTTTGATATCTGAAATGGCATCAAATCCCTCTATGATAAAATCATGTAATAGTAATGCCTTCTTTTTATTGCCTTTTTTGGTAAGAGTGTAGCTATATGCATTGATTCCTATCTTATTTATTTTCACTTCTTTTGCTTCTATTAATTCTGAAATCATCTTGTTGACAGTACCTAAGGAGCAATCAACTATTTTACAAAGTTTCCTTTGACTTATTTTGGATTCTTCTTCTATAGCCAATATCATTTTTAAATATTTATCCATCGCTTATACCCTTCAACATCAAATAATCATATCCTAATTCATCGTAACAATACTTAGTAACCACCCTACCCCTTTGAGTTCTATTAATAAATCCTAGCTGAATCAAGTAAGGCTCGTATACATCTTCTATTGCGTCCGTCATCTCTCCAATTGTCGCTGCAATTGTGTCAATTCCAACAGGTCCACCATCATATTTTTCTATTAGTGTTTTGAGTATTCTTCTATCGGATGAATCTAGTCCATTCTCGTCAACTTCTAGTGATTGCAGGGAGAATTTTGCCACTTCTTTTGTTATTATTCCGTCATATTTTACTTGAGCAAAGTCTCTTACTCTTTTTAAAAGCCTATTGGCGATCCTAGGTGTTCCTCTCGAACGTCTTGCAATCTCATGGGCACCTTCCTCATCGATAATTACTTCTAGCACTTTGGCAGATTTCTTTATTATCGTTTCTAGTTCTGATGTCGAGTAAAACTGCAATTTGCTTATCACGCCAAATCTATCTCTAAGTGGAGATGAGAGGAGTCCAACTCTAGTAGTTGCACCTATTAGGGTAAATTTTGGTAAATCCAGCCTTATTGACCTGGCAGCCTGTCCTTTTCCGATCAAAATGTCTATTGCATAGTCCTCCATAGCCGGATACATAACTTCCTCTACCTGTCTATTAAGCCGATGTATCTCATCAATGAATAGTATGTCACCCTCAGACAGATTATTGAGTATAGCAGCCATTTCACCAGGTTTTTCAACCGCTGGACCAGAGGTAGTCTTTACCCCTACGCCCATTTCATTGGCAATGATATTGGCAAGAGTCGTCTTTCCAAGTCCCGGAGGCCCATATAGCAAAAGGTGATCTAATGATTCATTTCTTTGCTTTGCCGCTTCAATATATATTTTAATATTCTCTTTTATTTTCGTCTGACCTATGTAATTGTCAAAAAATTTCGGTCTTAGCGTGTTTTCGTTTACTACGTCCTCTACGCTTAGCTCCGTTTTGATTAAATCATTTCTCTTCATAATTATAATTTAGCTAATTTCTTTAGACTTGCCTTTATAAGCTGTTCAGTTGTTGTACAGTCTTTAACACTTCTTACTGCCTTATTTGCCTCGTACACACTATATCCAAGAGTCGTAAGAGCAGTAATAGCTTCTGTTTGTGCATCTCCTGATACATCCACTTCTTCATCAAAATCATCAAAGATATCCAGATCCAGCTTATCTTTTAGTTCTAGTATTACCTTTTGAGCGGTCTTTTTACCTACTCCTTGTGCCTTACTTATCGATACATAATCATTATTCAAAATCGCAAGTTTTAATTCATGTACACTTAGAGCTGATAATATGGATAATGCAGCCCTAGGTCCAATACCATTAACCTGCAATAATCTTTTGAAAATCGTTTTGTCTTCTTTTGTCAGAAACCCATATAGAGTAAAAGAATCTTCTCTAGGCTGAAAATAGGTAAATATCTTTACTTTCTCATTTGTTACTTTTAGACTACCCAGAACACTTGTGGGAACAAATATCTCGAAACCAAAACTTTCCGTCTCAACTACTATATAATCTTCATGTTTTTCTGTAAGTGTTCCAAAAATAAACGCTAACAAACAATCCTCCAAATAAAAATCCTTGTATATATTATCTAACAAAACAAGGATTTATTCAAGGATAAAATAACTATTTTTCTTTTCTTTCTCTGGTAATTAACCTAATTGGAGTACCCGTGAAACCAAAAGCATCTCTTATTTTATTCTCTATATACCTATCATAGGAAAAGTGAGTAAGTTCTTTGTCATTAACGAACATTATAAATGTAGGGGGCTTAACACTAGCCTGAGTAACATAGAATATCTTTAAGCGCCTTCCTTTGTCAGAAGGTGGTTGGTGCATTGCCATTGCGTCATATATGATTTCATTTAAGACACCGGTTTGAATTCTCATATTTTGATTTGCTATTACCATTTCGAGCATTTCAAATAACTTCTTAATCCTGAGACCAGTTTTAGCTGATATGAATAATATAGGTGCGTAGCTTACAAACTTAAGCTTTGCCTCTATTTCTTCTTTATACCTGTACATGGTCTTATCATTTTTTTCTATGGCGTCCCATTTATTAACAACTATGATAACTCCCTTACCCGCATTATGAGCGACCCCTACTATCTTGGTATCTTGTTCGGTAATGCCTTCGGCAGCATCGATCATAAGGATGACAACATCAGACTTTTCTATACTGGCAATCGTTCTAACAACGCTATATCTTTCAATATTTTCTTTGACTTTTCTTCTTTTTCTTAACCCCGCCGTATCTATAAAAATGTATTCCTGCTCACCATACTTAATAAGTGAATCCACTGAATCTCTGGTGGTTCCTGCAATATCACTTACAATATGTCTGTCTTCTCCGAGTATTTTATTTATTAGCGATGACTTTCCTACGTTTGGTTTACCGGCAATTGCAATCATCGGCCTTTCATCTTCTTCCTGTTCTTTCTTCTCATCAAAATGACGGACTATTTCATCAAGAAGATCCCCAATACCAGTTTTATTAGCCGCAGATATTCCAAAAGGCTCTCCAAGACCAATATTGTAAAACTCCATCACATCAATAGACTGCTTGCTGTAATTATCAACCTTATTTACGCATAAAACTATCGGCTTTCTACTCTTTCTTAACATCTGAGCAACTTTAAAGTCGGTATCCGTAACACCAGTTTTTACATCAACCACAAAAAGTATCACATCTGCCATATCAATGGCAATTTCAGCTTGAAACTTAATTTGAGAAAGAATGACGTCAGAAGTGTCTGGTTCTATACCTCCTGTATCTATTAGCGTAAAATTATGCCCAATCCAGCTTGCATGACCATATATTCGATCTCTTGTAACACCCGGTGTGTCTTCTACTATAGACTTTCGTTCTCCTATTATTTTATTGAAAACGGTAGACTTCCCGACATTTGGCCTACCTACAATTGCCACAATTTGTTTGTTGTTCATTACCTCTCCTTTGCTCTTTATTCATTAAGGTATATAAAACTAACATGAGAGCCTCTTTTTAAGCCATCTCGTCTATGGGAATAGAAGTGTTCTTTATCACACATGGTGCACATATTGACATCTTCAATATTACTTTTAGCTATTCCTGTATCCAAGAGTTGATTATATATTACTTCCTTTAAATCAAGCAAGTATTTACCATTATCTTTTTTTACAAAGGTACTTTTATACCCATAACCGGAATTTCTAAACTCCTCTATTACTTCTTGCCCTACCTCAAAACATTTAGCACATATTGCCGGACCTATTAACACACTTATATTTTCTGGTTTTGAACCATAGGTAGCAGCAAGTGTTTTCACTGTTTTACCCACTATATTCCTAACCGTACCGCGCCAACCACTATGGCATGTCCCAATGCACCTTTTGACCTTATCAACAAAAAAAACCGGCGTACAGTCCGCATGTTTTACAGTAAGGCATACCCCTGGGATATCGGTTACAAATCCATCATATTTTTCCACCAAAAAATTGGTTAAGCCATTAATTATTTTGATTTTATCTTCGTGAACCTGATGGTTTTCAACTAATCGGGATTCGTCAATCTTTAAGGCATTTATAACAAGTTGGTAATTCTTCCTTACAATCTGTCTATCTTCGCCCAACTCGTAGTTCAGATTGAGATGCTTGTAAACGCCTTTGCTAAAACCACCAACCCTTGTAGTAAAGGCATGCGTTACCCATCCTAATTCATTTATTTTAGGAGAGCAAATAAACGTTAGTTCATCTTTTTTTACTAAATAATCCTGTTGCATAATTAAAAATTAGATATGTATTTTTTAATCTCAAATGCGTCTTTGATGTGCGTTATTTCCCCTCCATTGATACTGATTATGTCAAACCTAAGATCGCTATCATTTACAGGATTTTTACTTAAAAAAGCCATCACTGTACGTGATAATCTGTCCTTTTTTAAGTCCGTCACATATTCATACGGTTTTCCGTATTTATCGCTCTTCCTGTATTTGACTTCACAAAATACATATAAGCCTTTCTTATAGGCTATTATATCAATTTCACCGAACTTTGTATAATAATTGTTAAAAAGAATTTTGTATCCCTTATCAGATAAATAAGAAGAAGCGATATGTTCGTAGTTTTGTCCTATACCCCTATTGTTCATTTTCCCTCTAAATAAACCTATCTCTCGCCTCATCTAAGTTCGTTATATATAATAATACGCTTGCAACAACTTCATATAATTCTTCCGGTATATACTCGCCAATATCTACTTTTAAAAGCTCCTCTACTAATACTTCATCCTTTACAATAGTAATGCTCTCTTCATCAGCATGTTGAATTATATTTTCTGCAACTACACCCTTGCCCTTAGCTAGGACAGTTGGGGCAACATCTTTTTTATCATACTTTATCGCTACCGCTGTTTTTCTTTTTTCCATTACGCCCTCATATCAAATCTAAAATTCTTGTTTTCTTCTTCTGACTCATCAAAAAAGTTGTAAAGAATACTATCCTCTTCATTTTTCTGATAATCACAAACAACTAGATTATAACCATTTATACTTAAATCATCTTTTAACGAATTTATGTTTTCTTTGACATCCGACAAATCGTCTTCACCATAGAAAGTAAGACCAATATTATTACTGTCTTTATTAATCATTATATCTAGGTGACCCATGTTAAGTAAATCAAGCCTTAATAGCGCCTTCAAACTTTTTTTAGTGCGTTTTTTTCCTGATTTGTTTTTGTACATGTATATTTCTGAATTAATCTTTCTTTCCCTTACATGAAGAGGGATATGAATAAAACTGTACTCATTGTTTAACTTGTCTACAAACTTTAGCGTTTCCCCGAGTTTTATAGCCTTTTCCTTAACTTCAGCTTTGAGAGGAGAAGAAACAATTTTTGATATAAGCTTTACGTTATTTTTCAAAAACTGTTTAACTTCTTTTTTATCCATTGTTTTTAGATCCTTTAAGAAAAAGTTTGTTACAACTTCTTTTTTTGCATAAGCATCTTTAAACGCCGATATCACATCATCTTTTTTTACACCAATCATGCTTAATTTCTCTACTACGGACTCAAGGGTATCATTTTTTGAGATACTAAAAATAACTTTTCTGAGTGTGATTAATTGTTCTGGGTCCTTCAAAAATGGTTTTTCAATATGTTGAAAAGCTTCTTTGACAACAGGCTTGGTGAATAATTCCGAAAGCTTTACCTTCTCTATAGTTTCTCCCTTTATCTCTTCATCTTTTCCTGTCAATTTCAGCATTATTTCAAGCTCTTCCATAGGTTTTGCTAACGGCGCTTTTGACTTGGAAGACTTTGTGCTGTTTGAAGGGATTTCACTTTTTATTATATTTTTATTGTCAACAATTATGTCTTTATGATAAGCCTTATCCATCTTCATGTCTTTTGAGACTTCTATGATTTGCTCATTGTTTTCTTGTTTTGGCATGAAGCCGTCCTCAACCGACTTAGCTAGCGTCTCGGTTTGCGTGAAAACAGGTTTTAGCCCTTTTATTAACTCATTGGCAAGACTTGTATTCTCCTTGGTAAAAGGTATGTCCAGTTTTTTCATTAGGACAACCATCTTCGGTGGAAGTTCTTCATGCTTTATTGCCGTCCTTACTATGTCGGTAACAGTCTCTTTGTTAAGAGGCATCTTCGCATGAAATATCTCCTTTAACACGGTAATATTTCTTTTTGTCGGTGTGAAATTTGTATCTTTAAGAACATTTATTAATTTATCATCGAGGCTCTCAGAAACTAGACTTTCTAACGTTATCCTAGCAGGCCCTACTGATTTAACGGCAAATTTTACGCTTTCTCCAATGTAGTAATTTGACTCCCCTTTGACAGTAGCCTTTAATTTATCCCCATTTTCAAGCAGTATGGTAACAAGCGACCTGTTTGCATCGAGAATTTTACCCTCAATGATTTCCCCTTTTAACAAAGGGGAGGCACTCTTCGTCTCCCTTATACTCTCTTTAATTGTATTAATTATTAATGAACTATCTATTCTCATCACAAAAAAGTTCGTCTATGTATATCACAAGGTCCAAACCTTTCAATGCCTTCATAGTGTTCCCTAGTCCCATACCCTTTGTTCTTTTCAAAACTATAGCCAGCATATTCTTTCGAGTACTCTACCATCATGTTATCCCTATAGACTTTTGCAAGAATACTCGCGCACCCTATTACATAGCTCTTTTCATCACCTTTGATTATTGATTGTTGCTTATAATCTATATCGTCAATTTTTACCGCATCAACAAGTACTAAATCTGGGCTTATGGATAGGTTTTCAACCGATTGCTTCATAGCTTTTTTGGTAGCATTTAGAATATTTATTTCATCTATGACATCTGCCCCCATTACGCCAAAACTATAGCTTATTGCCTCACCCTTAATCTTTTCGTATAATTCTTCTCTTTTTGCTAAAGATACTTTTTTAGAATCATTTATTCCCTTAATTCTGCTGTTTTTTGACATGATGACAGCACAAGTTACCACTGGACCAGCAAGCGGCCCCCTTCCCACTTCATCAATACCACAGATATGTTCATAGTCACCAAAAGAAGAATCGAACTGTTTTAGCCTTTCAATCCTAAGATTCTCCTTTTGTAGTCTAGTTAAACGCTTTTTTGCACTTTCAAGAATCTTTGTGACGCCTTTTCTATCATCAACACCGTGCTTACTGATAAAAGCAATTAGCGCCTGTTCATCTTGTTTCATCGTCTCACGCACTAATTCATTACTAATTTCTTTTATGCTCTTCATCTATTTTTTCCAAAGTATACGAACCCAATTTGCCGTTTCTAAATTGTTCCAGTATAAACATTGCTGTCCTACTATCATCTATTTCTCCACCCTTAACAAGAAAATGTCTGTTCTTCCCTATTCTTGTAAACACCTCATAGTCATCGCCCTGTATAGTAGACGCCATTTCTATCAAGACGTTTGGATTTTCAACCCTTAAGAAATATATTATTGTAAGCGCTATTTCAACATGGTTAAATATCTCGTCTTTTATAGAACCAATCATACACAGGTTGATACCGATTTCTTTATGTTCAAACTTTGGCCATAATACGCCCGGTGTATCAAGTAGTTCAACGGTATCTTTAACCTTTAACCACTGCTTTCCTCTTGTTACTCCTGGTTTATTACCGGTCTTAGCCCCGGATCTACCTACAAGTGTATTAATGACCGTACTTTTACCAACATTCGGTATGCCAAGAACCATTGCTCTAATTGTTTTATTGATGCCACGCTTCTTATTTCTTTCAATTTTTCCTTTACAGGCAGTATTGATACCATTTATGATAGTATTTCTAGCACTTTTCATTGAACTGTTTACCGTAACTACATAAAGACCCATTTGTTCAAAATGAGTCTTCCACAGTTCTGTTTGCTCTTTATTTGCTAAATCTGTTTTGTTTAATACTACAAGCCTATTTTTACCCTGTGTGAGTTGATTAATATCCGGATTTCTGGTGCTTATTGGCGCTCTTGCGTCAATTATTTCTATCACTAGGTCAACCAACTTAAGATTATCAGCGATAAGTCTTTTTGCCTTCGTCATATGCCCTGGATACCACTGTATATTCATTACTTAATAACCCCTATTTTACTCAGTGGCCATAGTCTGAAAACAGCTTTACCAATTATATCCTCTCGTTTTATCGTGCCGACATCCAAATACCTAGAGTCATAACTGTTATTGCGATTATCCCCCAGAACGAAATACTGTCCTTCAGGCACAGTAAGTGGGAGGCTATCCCCATATTTATCAATTTCTTCAAAGACATATTTATCATCAATTGGCTCATCATTGACAAACACTTTACCGTCTTTTATGTCTACTTTATCATTTGGTAGTGCGATAATTCTCTTGATATAAAGTATATCCTTTTCGTGCGGAAAAACTATTATGTCATATCTATCATATTCACCAAATCTTTTAGTGAGTTTTTCAACTATCAGCCTATCGCTATCATTAAGAGTAGGAACCATGGACTGACCAACCACATTTGTCATCTGACCAATAAATGTAGTGATAAAAGCAACTATGATAAGAGCTATGACAATCTCTTTAATCCACTCAAATATTTCTTTTTTTATGTCTTTTTTTTCCTTCTTTTCAGCTAAATTGTCTATCTTTGCTTCTTCAGCTGTCTCTGTTCTATTTTCAAATTCTTTCATAATCCACCTTTAAGTGAATTCTACACTAAAATGTTTCCCTTAACAAGATTTTTCAATTAATTCACACTTATTTAATGAAATAACACCTATAAAACTATTATATAGGTAATAAATACTATTTAATAATCCGATATTTATTGTATAATTTTATTACAAGTAAACATATGTTTAAGAAAGGATTCGTATGAAAAAAATAATTTTAGCAGTTATACTGATTTTATCATTTTCTTTAACTGCATTGGCAAATGGCTCAAGATATAACGACGTTAAACCAGATGACTGGTTTGTTGAAGCAGTAGAAAAAATGAGTGAGTTCGGTGTAATAAACGGTTATCCTGACGGTTCTTTTGCTCCTAATAAGGCTGTGAATAGAGTTGAATTCGCAACCATGATGGTAAAAGCATTGAACCTTGAGCTAGTAAAAACAAAATCTACTTTCCACGATGTCACCAACGATTACTGGGGTAAGAAGTTCATTGAAACCGCAAAACCTTATCTGACAGGATTTACAGCTAACGGCATTTATTATTTCAAACCTACTCTTGGCGCTCAAAGAGAAGATATGGCTGTTGCACTAGTAAAAGCTCTTAACATTAAAACAGGTGATTTATCCCCTCTTGACCCTTTTGAAGATAAAGACCAAATATCTAAAAACTTAAAGCCATATGTAGCAGCCGCTGTAAGGGAAGGTTTAATGCAAGGATATCTTGAAGAAGGCAAAAAATATTTTAAACCTAAAAAAACAATAACAAGGGCAGAAGCCGCTACACTACTCTTAAATGTCATAGAACTAGAAAAAATAACATTTGATAAGATAGAAAAAGTAGTACCTGGTGACGAAAAGCCAGAGCCACCTACAGGAGAAATGAAAGCAACTGTAACAGCGACCGCTCATGACGGATATGTAACTCTAAGCTGGAATAAAGTAACGACATCAAAAGGTTTCTGGGGATACAAGGTAGTATACTCAAAGTATAATGCAAATCCAAAATATCCAGAAGACGGCTATGCCTACTACATCCGTGATAACAACAAAACATCCATGGATATATATTCAGGTATCGACTACCATGGAAATAATGATTTAGGAGGAGTTATCCGTTCTGGTGAAACCTATTACGTATCTATTACCACTCTATATAAAGACATGAAGATACCAGGAACGGTAATACGAGTGACTATGCCTTAATAGTAACGATAAACTTACTTACTATCCACCTAGTCGACAGTATCTAGACGTCGGTGAATGGATGAGTTTCAAGGAAGATCGATAAATGCGATGTGCAGTGTACTTAGACGTACATAATCATCGCATTTATTTTGATACGACACAAAAAAATCGCCATTTATCTACTAAGGGAAACAAACAGTCTTTCATCTTGTCACCATGTTTCATTTTGTAAAACTAAAATATATTCCTTCTTATCGTTAGAAGATTGTGTAGAACAAAAGGATTCTAAAACTAGTCCTGCCACGTTTGATTACGCCTAATCAAACGTGGTATAAAACTGCCAAAAAAGATTAAACTCAATAGAACTACTCCACCGTATTTTCTAACCTTATGATCCCACGAATCATCAAACCTAGACTCTGCCAAAGCAATCGCATCACTAGTTTCGGGTACAGTCAATTTACCCTCATCAATCATTTCTCTGAGCGCACTTGAATTTATATCCTCTTTGCTGACTAATAAGTCAAAAGCAGAATCATCAATAATGACGTAAACTGTACTATCAATCAATTGACTTTCCCCCGAATTGTCGAATAGATAGTGTTTGTTCCCCTTATCCCAAACGGAATAAAATCGAGCCTCTTTCTTTTCTTGCCACTCTCCCTTTGGTAAATTATCCAGTTTATAAATAGCCGTATTGCGACTTTTTAGCCATCTAAACCTTCTACCAACATGCCAAACCTCGTAGGCGTCGATAAAAAATGTTTCTTCACCGTCACAAAAAACGAAAGGAGCAATTTCCTCAACATGTTTATCCAAAAATATATTTTCGCCAGCTTTTTTGAGTTCCTTCGCTCTGTAGTCATAGAAAAATATACCTCTTTCACTAAGCCACAACGTATGATACATGTGACTATCATGCTCCGTCATCAATATGTAAGGAGCCTTTTCTCTATCAAAAGCAGTTCCGTTGATAAAAACCATATTATCTCTTGGGTCAATCAAATACTCGTCTTTATCAGTAGGCTCAGCCGGAAGACTATAAAGACTATCATCATATGAAACAGACAAAAGATTGTTCTTAAAATATACGCGTTCACCATCACCAGAATATAAATAACTTGTTCTCAAATTATCAGTAAGGTCAACATGATAGGATTTAAGGGGTCTTAACGTTGCTGGATTGGCTTTTTCCATTTTTTCACCCTCATAGTAAACCGTATCACCATCTGTTACCGTCTTCATTTGTTCCAGTACGTAATACGCCTTTTCACTTTTAGGTATGGCTTTCATTTCATAAATATATGTTTGAGGTTTTTCCTCCCCAAGGTATTTATGTCTATATGTTTGGTAAATCTCTTCATACCATGCTAACTCTTCATTTCTTTTAGAAAACCTATCACAGTAATATGTATTCTCCCCGTCAGAATAATAATTATTACCTATTGATATCACTTTTTCTTGATCCATACCAGGAATAATCCTATTACCACAATAGACATGATTTTTGTCCACGCCGATATGTGCGTCCATATAGTCTTCGCTATAGCTTCCATCCATTACTTTTACAGGCTTAAAACTCTCCTGATCAACTCCTATAACCTCATAGTAACCATTACTTGGAATTGCCACATAAACCCTATCATCGTAACGTTTAAACTCACCATGCAAATCGTCACCGTTCGTACCGATCTCATAGGAACTATTCTCACTAGTCTTATCCACCATCAAGAAAACAAATACACCTGTAACTAAAAGAATAAATAGAATAAAAAGAATTCTAACGAAACTATTTATTTTCCGACTATCATTGTAATCACCCATCGTTTATCCTTATGTCCTTATCTTCCATGCATCAACAGTAACATTCTCACCCTAGAATTCTACCATTATTCCTCCAATTTTTCATCCAAAAATAAAAATACCGACAAAAAAATAACCCGGTAATGGTTAAAATGAATACCGCATAACATATGCATACTACTGTTTGTTAATAATACTCTAAATACTTATATATGGTTGAGAGTCCGATGTAGAAAAACACTTACGATTACATTCATAGAGCGGGGCGCCTGTCGCGATGAACTTGATAGATAACGTTTAGCAAAGTCTATCGTTCGACGGTCTCAAACTTCTGACTAACGCTACTCCTATAAACCGCCTCCAAAATTCTAGCATTCACAAAGCCATCGTAAAATGTAGCATATCTACTCTTACCTTCACCACCATAAAACTCCCGAAAGAAATCCTCGAAAGTAGTCGTAAAACCACCTCCAAATGGATACGTTTTTTCTACAAGTCCGCCTTTATTTACGCCTTCTTTTATCTTATATGGCTCTTCCGTATTGACTATATAGGAACTATTAGATGTATTTATCTCAACAACTATTTCATTATTCCTACCATGGCTTACCTCACTTAATACGGTGCTGCCTATGGCTCCATTAGATAGTTTGTAGATGATATGAGCGATATCTTCACTGTTAACCTCTATTTTTTTATCCGTCACGTAATCAACCATTAACCCGTCATCCATATATCTTATAGGATTTGTCTTTACAAAAGTTGCGAATACCTGAGTTATCTCCAAACCAGTTATATAGCGAATGAGGTCAAAGTAATGCGATCCTATTTCACTAACCGCTCTTAGTTCTCCTGTGACTGAACTATCGTATCGCCAACTATAGTGTGTAGGCAATGTATGATACTGCTGGAAGTAATGCCCTGTTATCGTGTTTATTTTACTTCCCGCGCATAGAGTTTTTACCTCGTTAACTACTTTTAAGTATCTATTATTAAAGTTCACGGCTACTTTTACACCTTTCGATAGTTGATATAGTTCCCTTGCCTCTTGAGATGTTACCGAAAGAGGTTTTTCACATATTATATTAACCCCTTTTTTCATAAAATGTTTTGCGTATAAGTAATGAACATTAGAAGGTGTGCAAATATGTACGCCGTTTACAGCCTCATCAATATCACCGAGTGTATTATATGCCTTATTAATCCAGTATTCATTGGCTAGTAATTCCGCTTTTTTTATATCATCATCTAACACAAAACCAATGTCTATACCACAAGCCTTTAGACACTTAGCATGGAAAGAACCTATTTCACCTGCACCAATTATACCTGCTTTCATCAGCCAACTCTCTTTAATAATTCATCTTTTGCTTCATTAGCTTCGGCTATTATTTTTTCACTATCTGCGAGCATATACTCGCCCGCTTTAAACAAAATTTTACCATTAACAATTGTCATATATACATTACTGGTATCTGCACTATAGACGATATTCTTAGCGATATTATTAATAGGTTGCATATTCGGTTTACTCATATCAATTACCAAAATATCTGCTTTTTGACCTTCCTCTATGGTTCTAATAAAATCTAAACCAAGCATTTCAGCACCGTTTATTGTAGCCATCCTTAATATCTTCATCGGATCAAATGCCCCCGCGTTATCATACTTAAGTTTTTGTAGTACGCTTGCAAGGTACATTTCTCGAAACATACTTAATGCGTTATTGCTTGCGGGACCATCCGTAGCTATTGTCATTTTAACTCCAGCTTCATCAAGTTTTTTAAGATCACATATCCCACTAGAAAGTTTAGAATTTGAACATGGATTGCTCGCCACATATATATCATGTTTTAGTAGTATTTTAATATCATTATCCGTTAAATGAATGCCGTGGAATATTCCTCCACCGTGATTTAGTATCCCGTATTTATCCGCTCTTTCAACTGGTGTTAATCCATGCTTAGCAATACAGTCGTTTACCTCTACTTTCCCTTCAGAACTATGATGATATACAGGAGCTTTTAGTTTAGCACTAAGCTTCGATAATTTTTCAAAGTTATCATCACTTATCGTATATTCGCCGTGAAAACCGAGCCTGTACCCTACCAATTCGTGATAGTTGTTAAACGTATTATATCTTTCTTCTGAAATAGGAACTTCGTTTTCTCCACTTGTCACTGCTCCACATATAATGGTTCTAAAGTTCATATCAATTGCTGCTTGAACAATTTCTTCTGGATTCATATACATGTCAAAATTGAGCGAAGTGCCTGAAGCCAAGTACTCTAGTATCGCAAGCTTTGAAAACTTATATATATCGCGAGACGCCAGCACGGCCTCTTTCGGGAATACTTGCTTTTCTAACCAGTCGAGTAATGGCATATCATCTGCTGAGCTTCTTAAAAAAGTCATCGCTGAATGCGTATGAGTATTCTTGAATGTAGGCATTACTACATTGCCCCTAAGGTCGTAATTTTCATCGTAATGATCATCAGGAGCCTTATCACCCACAAAGGTTATCGTATCACCAGTAATGACTATTTCCTTTTTAGATACGTTATCTGCATCATATAAGTCTAATAATTTTAAGTTGTATAGCTTAATTTTTTTATCTTTTTCCTTTATCATAACTTTCTCCAATCGCTGCCGGCGGTCTATTCGATCCCGAAAAGAATATTAAAAGTAACAGAGTTAATATATAAGGTAATGTTAGCACTAAATTCGAGTAAAGTACAGGAAGTTCCATTACTCGTGTAATAAAATAACCAGTTGACCTTGCAAATCCAAAGATAACACAGGCTAAAAACGTGTTTGATATTCTCCAGTTACCGAATATCAAAGCTGCTATGGCTAAAAATCCAGCCCCAAAGTAAATGTCCGATGAAAAATTCGCTGAGAGATAGTAAGCAAAACTCATCCCCCCAATCGCTGATAATCCACCAGATATCATAACCGCTATAAATCGAATGTTAGAAACGTTTCCTCCGCATGCGTCTACTGCACTCGGATTTTCACCACATGCCTTGAGTCTAAGACCGAAAGAAGTCTTATACATTAAGTAGTACATAAAAATAGATACGACAATGATAAGGATATGAAACGCATAAAAATCACTAAATATAAATCCTATGAGCGGTATCTTGCTAATTAAAGGGATACTAATCTTAGGAAAAACAGTAAGTATAAATTTATTTGACGGTTTTCCTATTATTATCCTATTTATCTGGCTTGTCAAAAAGGCAGTTACACTCATCGCAAGCAGATTAATTACTACCCCGCTTATCGCTTGATTTGCGTTAAATTTGATGCATAACACGCCATGCAGTGTAGATAGTAGGACTCCCCCTAAAACTGCGAATAGGAAGGAAATAAACGGTAATATAACGGGATTAACTCCTGAAAGGCCAAGTAGTATTACTGATAGCGCCCCCGCGAAAGCGCCAAAACCTTGTAACCCTTCTAAGCTCAGATTCATTATTCCACTTTTCTCACTGTATATACCCCCGAGTGCCATAATAAACAAAGGCAGAGAAAAGTTTATTCCCTCCGTAATAATACTATTCATTTTCTGCCTCCTTGCTGCTACCTTTAATCTCAAATTTATAGTTGTCAAGCCATCTATTAGCAATGCTTCTAAAGTATGAACTCATCGCAGCAAAAACCAGTATAATGCTGGTTATAACACCTGCAATTTCCTTTTCAACTCCTGCTATAGAGCTCATGAACGTAGAACCCTTTGTAATTATACTTATTAAAAGGGATGAAAATATTATCGCAAAAGGGTTATTATTACCAAGTAGTGAAACAGAAATGGCCGTAAAACCAGTAGTACTAAGAACATTAAACGGTATCGCTGTATAATACCCCATATAATACGTTATTCCTGCAAGCCCCGCAATTGCTCCTGATAAACTCATAGCTTGCACTATTCTTCTCCCTACATGTACTCCAGCGTATTTTGCGGCAACTTTATTTTTACCAATCATCGTTATTTCAAATCCAAATAATGTCTTGGTAAAGATAAATGATATTACCAAAACTATTATTACGGCCAATATCATTCCCAACGGGAAGTCAAACTTTAATCCAAATGCATTTACGTTAGCAATAGTTATTCTGCTAGAGGCAAGTATATTCTTTGATTGCCTAGAAATAGGGTCTATGTAGTCTTTTTGTATGAAAAATCCCACTACGTACATAATAATGTAATTTATCATTATCGATGTAACCACTTCGTTAATATTGAATCTATACTTCAAGAATCCAACAAACGCTCCTACTAAAGCACCAGTTGTTGAAGAGATAAGCACACAAAGCGTTAACGCAAAAAATGTAGGCATTTTTGTATAACCTACCAGTATAGTCGATATAAATCCAGCAATTAGCATCTGACCAGATACAGCTATGTTAAAAATGCCCGCTCTAAAGCCGACGGCAACTGCTAGCGAAGCAAAAAGTAGTGGCGTCATATAATTAAGGAGAGACATAAAATCAGTAAATATACTTTTGTATTTCCCGTATTTCTCTTTAAAGGCAAAACCTGTCCCCTGCAAAAAGGTATAATATACTTGTAAAGGATTCTTCTTAAGAATAAGTAGTATAATAGCACCAAATATTAGACTAACAAATATAGCCATTATCGATATTACAAACGCTTGCTTTTTACCTGAAATAATCTTCGCGAATAATTTTTTCATGAAGTTTTCACCCCCATCATATATTCGCCAATTTCAAGCCTATTAAGTCTGTCTGCACTCTCTATTTTTACAATCTCACCATTATACATAACAGCGATAGTATCCGCAAGGTTCATGACCTCTTCTAGTTCCAAAGACACAAGTATTATGGCCTTACCCTTTTGTCTTTGCTCTAAAATCTTTGTGTGGATATTCTCTATAGCACCTATGTCTAACCCTCTAGTTGGCTGAACAAAAATCATCAGATCATTTCCTAGATCTATCTCTCTTGCTACGATTACTTTTTGTTGATTCCCCCCGCTCATATCCCTCACGATGGTTTTACTTCCAGCAGATGACCTTATATCAAAGCTATCAATAAGAGTATCGCAATAATTATCAAAACAAGGTTTATCCAAAAGTCCCGATTTACAAAACTCATCCGTGTAGTATTTGTGTAGTACTATGTTTTCAGCCATTGTAAAATCTAATACAAGCCCAACATTTTGCCTATCTTCCGGGATGTAACTAATGCCTCTTAATAACCGATCTCTTATAAAATCAGAAGTTATATCTTCACCGTTAAGAGTTATTTTTCCGCTCTTTGCCTTTATCATTCCTGTTATGGACTGAATGAGTTCAATTTGTCCATTGTCAGAGACCCCTGCTACGGCAAGTATCTCTCCTCTTCTTACGCTGAATGACACATTTTTTACTTTTTCCAAATCTCCGTCACTCACAACTAGATTATCAACCTTAAGACATACATCGCCAAAATTCTTGTCTCTTTTATTTGACACAAAGGATACATCTTTTCCTACCATGTGGTGAGCCATTTGCTTCGTATCAATCTCACTGACATTATATACGCCAACTAGCTTACCATTCTTCATAATTGCACATCTATTTGCAACCTTTTTTATCTCATCTAATTTATGAGAAATAAGTATGATTGTTTTACCGGATTTCTGAAGATTTCTAAGTATCTCTAAAAAGAAGTCGATTTCTTGCGGAGTGAGAACAGCCGTTGGCTCATCAAATATTAAGATATCAGCTTCTCTATATAGCATTTTAAGTATTTCAACCCTTTGTCTCGTCGAAACCAGTACATCTTCTATTTTATCGTACGGATTCACTTCTAAGCCATATTTCTTGCTTATGCTTGCAACTTTATCATTAGCACTTTTCATATCAACATATGGAAACAATAGAAATCTTTTTTTAATAGGCTCTTCACCCATAATTATATTTTCAGTTATTGTGTAATTGTTCACCAGTTTAAAATGCTGATGGACCATACCAATTCCTAATTTAGTCGCATAACTCGGGGATGATATTTTTTCTTTTTTCCCTCGGATAAATATCTCGCCTTTATCCGGATAGTACATACCAAATAAAACGGACATGAGCGTAGACTTCCCAGCGCCATTTTCACCCAGTAGTGCATATATTTCACCCTCTTTAATAGAAATAGAGACATTATCATTCGCTATTATTTTAGGAAACTTTTTAGTGATGTTTTTCATTTCAACTATGTAGTCACTCATGATTCTCCTAATGAACTTATAGGGAGCCTTAACTCCCTATAAGTAATAAATCTATTCTTTTAATAATAATCAAAGTCCTACAAAATCATCCGGTGTATTATTGAAGTTAGAAGGAGGAATTATCTCTCCACTCTTAATCTTCTCATAAGCTTCATTAACCTTTTCAATGGTTTTCGGGCTGAGTTGATTTCTTCCTTCTTCTATAACGAGACCGGTTGAATCACTATCTGCACCAAGATATATAGTTTCTCCTTTGAAAGTTCCATCCATGATTGATTGTAGCGCTCTTTCAACATTTATATCCATTTTCTTAAGTGCACTTGTCTTGATGATATTACTGTCTCCATTTACGCCATCATCGTACTGGTCAACATCACATCCTATCGCATATTTATCAGCCCCAGCTTCTTTTATAGCTGTAAAAGTACCATTTCCTGAGTTGCCGCAGGCAACTAGCATTATATCCACTCCTTCTGCTAGTAACTCTTCACCAATTGCTTTTCCACCGGCTATATCATCAAATCCACCTATGTAGTTTCCTCCTACAATCGCTTCTCTTACATCCATACCTGCTCGTGATGGAAGTTCGACAGGTTCAACATTTGTTCCATAGTATTTGTTTGCGTAGTTTACTCCGGCAGTAAATCCATATTGATAGTTTACATTTGAAGGAAAAGCAATACCATTTACCACTGCCACTTTATTCGTCTTTGTCTCAAGAGCAGCAGCAATACCAGCTAAGAATCCACTTTCATGCTCATTAAACAAGTATGCTAAAACATTTTCAAACTCAGCTTGTCCATCTACTTCCATTGGCGCTGCATCAATTAGTATAAACTTCTTATCTGGATTATCCAACGCAACCGTACTCACTCCAGCAAATTGGAAACCGGGAAGAACAAATACATCATAATCTGCAACTATCTCGTTTAGCGCATCTATTGCTGCTTCTGGCGCCCCTGATTCTTCTTTTACAGCAGTAACTGTACAATCACTATTTTTTGCTATAAAACTGAGTATACCCTCATAATTATTCTGATTGAATGAACCATCATCCACGCCATTAGGGCTAGTTAATATAGCTATGTTAATTTTATTTGGGCTTTCCATTTTTGTTGTTTGTTCTTGTTTCTGGGAAGTCTCATTAGCTGATTCATCTGCAGGTTTACCACAACTTGCTAGCACTATTACCATCACTAAAAGTAACGCAACAAATTTTTTCATAATTCCTCCTTAATATAACTACATGTTTACCATTTTTGTTATAAATGTAATAATTCATTCAAGTTATTAATAAGTCGTCCTTATCCGTTATAGTCTTTCGGTAAATGCTGTTCTTTTGGAAGATATCTCATAATCTTCTCTTTAACATCAGGGTATCTTTTAATTAGTTCTTTTGAACCTCCAACAAAAGAGGTATTTGTAAATCCTGGCGTGACATGACAAGTAAAAAGTGAATAGTCTCCTAATGACTTACCTGCTTGCCATGTTCCTGCTTTAACTAGGAAAAACCTTTTTTGACCACAACTAATGTCTTTACCAAGAGTAATCTCTGAAGAAGTCCTATCTTCATTTAAAAGGAATAGTTCAATGGGGTCGCCTTCTAAGAAGATCCATAATTCATCAATACTAAGTTTATGAAGATTTGAATAACTTCCGATTTCGTCAGAAAAAAGACCAATCATAGCTGATGAACAAGGAATGTTACTAGCCGTTTTTTCTTCACTGGTATATATCCTCTTTAACAATGTTCCCTCAACTGGTATTCTTTCTAAATTGTAGTAATTAATTAACTCTTTTACACTAAATACTTTTTCACTCATCCCATAACCATCGTAGCACTTTTAACATTAAAACACAAGATTATGCAAGTAGTAGTACTAGAATGTCCTATTTTGTAAAAGTTTATTGTTTGATATATTTTAGAATGACAATTGCAAGTGGTGGCATCTTAACATCTATCGCTTGTTCCCTACCATCATATTCCGTGTCTATCGTCATCATATCTTCTGTATTGAGTATTCCACTACCGCCGTATTTTAGATTATCAGAATTAAATATCTCTTTGTATTTCCCTTTATACGGTACGCCCATTCTGTGACTCATTCTAGGGACAGGAGTAAAGTTTGCTATTACGACAAGAGTGTCTTCTTCTTTACTACTCTTCCTGGTAAATGATACATAGCTCGCCTGATAATCGCAGCAGTTAATCCATTCGAATCCCCTATAATCAAAATCATATGACCATAATGCCTTTTCTTTTTTGTATAAATGATTTAAGTCTTTTACGTACTCTTTAAGATGAGCATGTTTTTCAAAATCTAGAAGATGCCAGTCGAGGCTTTTGTTTTCATTCCACTCATCAAACTGTCCGAACTCGCCACCCATAAATAATAGCTTCTTACCTGGATGAGCGTACATAAATCCATAGGAGAGCCTTAGATTGGCAAATTTCTGCCAGTAATCTCCTGGCATCTTACTAATCATGGAGCCCTTACCATGAACAACTTCATCATGAGACAGAACTAGTACAAATCTTTCAGTATATGCGTAAATCATACTAAAAGTGAGTTCATTATGATGGTATTTTCTATTGATCGGGTCTTCTTTTATGTAAGAAAGAAAATCGTTCATCCAGCCCATATTCCACTTTAGATGAAAGCCTAGACCATCTTCTTCAACCGGCTTGGAAACACCTCCCCAAGCTGTTGATTCTTCTGCAATCATCATCGCATTGGGATGGTGTTTAGATATTATTGAATTCAAATGTTTTAGGAATTCAACCGTTTCTAAGTTCTCTCTCCCACCATATTTGTTTGGAATCCAGTTACCATCCTCCTTACCATAATCCAGGTAAAGCATTGATGCTACTGCGTCCACTCTCAGACCATCAATATGATATTCATCAAGCCAGAAAAGAGCATTAGAAATCAAAAAGTTTTTAACTTCGTTTCTACCAACATTAAATATCAATGTTCCCCAGTGTGGATGTTCCCCTTGCTTTTTATCATGATGTTCGTATAAATGTGAACCGTCAAATTCTACCAGGCCTGATTCATCCTTTGGAAAATGCGCTGGAACCCAATCCAAAACTACTCCTATTCCCTTTTGGTGACATCGGTCTACAAAACCTTTAAATTCACTTGGAGAACCATACCTTGAAGTCGGCGCAAAGTAGCCTATTACCTGATAGCCCCATGAACCATCAAAAGGATGTTCCGCAATTGGCATGAGTTCAATATGTGTGAACCCCATGTCAACTACATAATCAATAAGGTCATCAGATAATTCTTCATATGTGAGATAGCCATTTTCTCTATTGCTTTTCTTCCAAGAACCAAGATGCACTTCATAAAATGACATTGGCTTATTACCATCTACCGCATATTCTTTGTTAACCCTTCGATACTTATCATCATTCCACTCATAGTCACTTAAGTCAGTAACTACTGTAGCCGTACCTGGTCTAAGTTCCATCGCATTACCATACGGGTCAGATTTTTTTATTATTCTTCCGTCATGCGTTTTGATTTCATATTTATAGAGATCCCCAACTTGTATATTTGGTATAAATAATTCATAAATTCCACTATTTCTGATATTTCTCATCTGGAAATTTCTTCCATCCCAGCCACAGAAACTTCCAACTACACTAACGCTAACTGCATTAGGTGCCCATACAGCAAACAAAACACCATCCGTAGCTTCTACATTCATTACATGGCTGCCAAGTTTTTTATATATTTCATAATGGTTGCCTTCACAGAAAAGATAAACATCCAGTTCAGAAATAACCGGTTCGAAACTATACGGGTCTTTGGTTATCCATGAATTTCCTGAATGTTCCTCTATTTTTAACTTATAATCAATGGGCTCTTCTCCAACTTCAGCGGAAAAAACACCAGAGTGATGTATTTCTTCCATCTGAATCGACGAACCATCTTTTTCATTAATTATGTATATCTTTTTCGCACTATGCTTGTAGGCATTTATATAATATACACCATCATACGAATGCAATCCCAAGAAATGATGCGGGTCCTTATGCCTTGCTTCAATTATTTCATACATCTCAGCTACATTTATATATGGTTTCATATTTGGCACCTCCATAGTTTTACTTTATTTTAACATATGACACTACCCATAACAATCAGAGAATGATGATAAGACCCTAACCATTAATAAATTGTTATCCTTACCGGCTGAAGCCGAAAGGAAATCGGTTTATAAGAATGAAAGCCACTAGAATCTATAACTGAGAGCGAAGATTAAATCCTTCGAAACCCCATTTAGGACACTTGTTGGTCGAGCAAAAAGTTATTTGAGGATATTGTTTATTAACAGGGCAAAAGTAAGCGGAAGATATATTTACCAAATTTCAGCAAAAAACTAACCAATGAATTATGTGGCAGCACTGCTACATTATGGTATTTAGTAGTAAAAACAACATCCTTACAAAGAGAACATTTTTCAAAAAAAAGTATAAAATAATTAAAAAATATGCTATTATAAATACATCAAAAAAAGTGATTCTAACAGGAGGAATTTATAGTTCTTTTAGACTATGACTAAAGTCCTGACAGTCCTACTTTTTGTGATTTTGATTATTTTGCGGAAAATCGAACCCTCTCAGCCCAGTGTTTATGCGGCTTCCAGAAAGGTAGAGTTAGAATCACCCCCTCTACAAAGGGGATTTAGACGAACTCCTCCTCAAAAACGAATTCATTTACTAGGGTTTGTTAGAATCACCCCCTCTACAAAGGGGATTTAGACGATTATTAATGGTAGCAGCACTAATATTATCAGTTAGAATCACCCCCTCTACAAAGGGGATTTGCGCGAAGACAAAAGACAAGCACCGGAAAATAAGAAGTAAATAAGCCATGCTTGCATGAGATTATTTTGCTGAGTATTTTGGGGTATTTGTCGCGTCCGCGACAGTTTTGTGTTCTGAGCGTAGCGAAGGATACAAAACATGCTTGTCTTTTAGCCCAAAAAGATACCACTATAGAAACATAAGTAAGTTTTTTGTGTCCGAACGTAGAGAGGATACAAAACTTGCTTGTCTTTTTCCCAAGTCATCCTCTTACCATTCACCAAATGAAAGCCAGCTTATCGTTAATACTGAAATACCTATTACTTTGCTTTTATTTATTTGATGGCATTTTCTGGTATTTGTCGCGTCCGCGACAGTTTTGTGTTCTGAGCGCAGCGAAGAATATAAAACTTGCTTGTCTTTTCCTTAATTCATTTTTTTACCATTCAGTAAATAAGCCATGCTTGCATGAGATTATTTTGCTGAGTATTTTGGGGTATTTGTCGCGTCCGCGACAGTTTTGTGTTCTGAGCGTTAGAAGACTTCTTAGTGAAAAGTTATTTGAGGATTTAATAAAGCAATTTTAAAAGAGCTCCTAGAACATATCTAAGAACTCTTTTTAATTTTATAAACCTAAAACTTTTATCTATAAATCATCGATTTACTACTTCCCCTACGACCGTGATAAATCGATGAGAATTTGATGAAGAACGACCGAACCCATATTTTATCTTATATCACTTTTATTTCTAAAACCTGCTCCCCTTAGGCCTTAATAAATGAGATTATTTTTGCTGAAGTGGCACCGACGCTCACTGGGATAGTACTTAGCGGTACAGACCAGTGAGTGGAGCCCAGGCCACTGAAGTGAAAAGAACTCATTTATTAAGGCCGCATTTATTAAAAAAAAGCCTGTTTGGGGGAAGGTTGCCCCCAAACAGGCTTCAAAACCAATCAATCTAATTATCTATTAAGTATCGCCGCATGCGCCGCCGCAAGCCTAGCAATAGGAACCCTAAATGGAGAACATGATACATAATCAAGTCCCACTCTATGGCAGAAGTCTATCGATGAAGGATCTCCACCGTGCTCACCACAGATACCAAGTTTTAGGTCGCCTCTTGTCGTTCTACCTTTTTCACATGCCATTCTAACAAGTTGTCCAACACCTTCTTGATCAAGTCTAGCAAATGGGTCACTCTCGAAGATACCTTTCTTGTAGTAATCTCCTAAGAATCCACCTGCATCGTCTCTGGAGAATCCAAATGTCATTTGAGTAAGGTCATTTGTACCAAATGAGAAGAACTGTGCCACTTCAGCAATCTTATCCGCAGTAAGTGCCGCTCTTGGAATCTCAATCATTGTACCTACTAAGTACTCGATGTCAGAACCTTTTTCTTTTTTCACTAATTCACAAGTTTCTTTCACGATGTCAACTACATATGCTAATTCTTTTTGTGCTCCTGCAAGAGGAATCATAATCTCAGGCTTGATGTTAAATCCTTTTTCCGCTTTAACTTCAATCGCTGCTTCCATGATAGCTCTAGCTTGCATTTTTGCAATCTCTGGATAGGTAATTGCAAGTCTTAGACCTCTATGGCCAAGCATTGGGTTGAACTCGTGGAGTTCTTCAACAGTTGCTTTTAATTCATCAAAGGAAATACCCATTTCACTAGCTAGTGATTTAATGTCTTCGTCTTCATGAGGTAAGAACTCGTGAAGTGGAGGGTCAAGAAGTCTGACTGTCATTGGTCTTTCTTCTAGCTCTACATACATTCCTTTAAAGTCCGATTTTTGGAAAGGAATAAGCTCTGCAAGTGCAGCTTCTCTTTCTTCGACTGTTTTAGAAACAATCATCTTACGGATTTTCGGTATTCTATCTTCTTCAAAGAACATATGCTCCGTTCTACAAAGTCCAACACCTTCTGCTCCAAATTTAACGGCATTTGCAACGTCTCTTGGATTATCCGCATTCGTTCTAACTTTAAGCGTTCTAGCCTTGTCCGCCCAAGCCATAAATTTACCAAAGTTTCCACTTATTTTAGCTTCAACTGTTTTAATATCTTCAAGATAAATATTACCCGTAGAACCATCCAGTGAAATATAATCACCTTCGTTTACCGTTTCGCCATCAAGCGTAAATGATTTCTCATCATCCGCTATCTTTAGATCACCACAGCCGGATACACAGCAAGTACCCATACCACGCGCAACAACCGCTGCGTGTGACGTCATACCACCACGTACCGTCAATATACCTTGTGCAGCTGCCATACCTTCAATGTCTTCTGGAGAAGTCTCAAGTCTAACAAGGATTACTCTCTCTCCCATTTCTTTATGCGCAGCAGCGTCCGCAGCGTTAAAGTAAACTCTACCTGCAGCAGCACCAGGAGATGCTGGAAGGGCGTTTCCTCTTATTTTAGCAGCAGCTAATGCTTCTTTATCAAATGATGGGTGTAACAACTGGTCTAAATTCTTAGGTTCCACTTTTAGAAGTGCTTCTTCTTCCGTTAATAACCCTTCATCAACCAAGTCAACAGCGATTTGTAATGCCGCTGGCGCTGTTCTCTTACCATTTCTTGTTTGTAAGAAATATAGTTTACCGTTTTCAATCGTAAACTCCATGTCTTGCATGTCTTTATAGTGATTTTCAAGTCTATTAGCTATTTCTATAAATTGATTATAAACTTCTGGCATAGCTTCTTGTAATGTAGTGATAGGTTGAGGTGTTCTAATCCCTGCCACAACGTCTTCCCCTTGTGCATTTAGAAGATACTCACCATAAATACCTTTTTCACCGGTAGAAGGGTTCCTTGTGAAGGCAACACCTGTCCCTGAATTGTCATTTAAGTTCCCATAAACCATTGTTTGAACGTTAACCGCTGTTCCAATTGAACCTGGGATATCATTCATTCTTCTATATATGATAGCTCTTTCATTATTCCATGAACCAAATACTGCCTTAATCGCTTCATATAATTGTTCTCTTGGATCTTGTGGGAAAGGAATTCCGCCCGTTTCATCAAGATATAACTCTTTAAATATCTTGACAACTTCTCTTAAATCTTCTTCCGTAAGTTGTAAGTCATTGTCATAACCTTTCGCTTCTTTTATGTCATCAAGTGCTCTTTCAAATCGTTGTTTTCTAAGTCCTTTCACAACGTCCGCAAACATTTGGATAAATCTTCTATATGAGTCAAGCGCAAATCTCATTCCCGTCTTTGCACCAAATTCTTCAACAACTGCGTCATTCATACCAAGGTTAAGAACGGTGTCCATCATACCAGGCATAGATACTTTAGCACCTGAACGAACAGAAACAAGCAGTGGGTTTTCCAAATCACCTAATTTTTTATCGTTGATTTTTTCAAGCTTAATAATCGCTTCATCAATTTGTGATACAACTTCATCCGTTAACGTTTCCCCGTCTTCATAATACTTTGTACAAACCTCAGTTGATACCGTAAATCCTTGTGGAATTGGGAGACCAAGTTTTGTCATCTCCGCTAAGTTAGCACCTTTACCACCAAGTAAGTCTTTCATTGACTTATCTGCTTCAGTAAACATGTAAACATATTTGTTACTCATTGTTACCTCCTAAAATAAATAGTTAAATTGGCAAAAAAACGCCATCACGACTATTATAACACAGTGATGATGGTGATGACATTAAAAATTTCTAAAAAGTTAACAAGTAAGAGTATATCAATTTTTTTATTAA
>PDWI01002668.1_pt1 | contig 26455 bp, 20 predicted proteins | sample 1430891 | NCBI WGS metagenome assembly PDWI01 (sample SAMN01162508, study PRJNA174530) | Oral metagenome, whole genome shotgun sequencing project. | biome: Marine environment; feature: Marine mammal; material: Swab sample of the gingival sulcus; isolation source: swab sample of gingival sulcus...
CTTAGGTGCTACTCATCATTATTTGGCTTCAAGCCCTACTCACCAGGAAGATAATGCCCCTTGTTTGCCTGTAACAAATAAAGGTTGGGGCGAATAGTCGTAGTGGCTAATTAATTTATAAGTTAAGAAAGCTGATAGAGAGTAGCTTCGTTCCTATAAAACGAAGCTACTCTCTATTTTGTCTGTTGTTTAATTCTTTTACTCTGTTTGCAACAATGTCTTTCTTTTGTTTCTTTTAGGACATTATGTCATACTTTTCACTGAAAAGAACTCTTTGGCACAGCCTTTGTATTTATGTAGATGAAAGTAACAAACTTTAGCATGAACTTAAAGTTTAGAATGAATTATAAATAAATAAAGATATAAGAAAATGGGAAAGATTATTGGAATCGACTTAGGTACAACAAACTCTTGTGTATCTGTACTTGAAGGTAACGAGCCTATCGTTATCGCAAACAGCGAAGGTAAACGTACAACGCCTTCTGTAATTGGTTTTGTTGATGGTGGAGAACGTAAGGTTGGAGACCCTGCTAAGCGTCAAGCAATTACTAACCCAACGAAAACGATTTATTCGGTTAAGCGTTTTATGGGGGAAACTTTTGATAACGTAAAGGATGAAATAGGGCGTGTGCCTTATAAAGTTGTCAAGGGCGATAATAATACTCCACGTATTGATATTGACGGTCGCCTTTATACACCACAAGAAATCTCTGCAATCACACTTCAAAAGATGAAGAAGACTGCAGAAGACTATCTAGGAGCAGAAGTTACTTCTGCAGTGATTACTGTGCCAGCTTATTTTAACGATGCTCAGCGTCAAGCGACAAAGGAAGCTGGAGAGATTGCAGGACTTAAAGTAGAGCGTATCATCAATGAGCCAACAGCAGCTTCTCTTGCTTATGGCTTGGACAAAGCAGACAAAGATATGAAGATTGCAGTCTTTGACCTTGGAGGTGGTACGTTTGATATTTCTATCCTTGAACTAGGAGATGGTGTCTTCGAAGTCCGTTCAACTAACGGTGATACTCACTTGGGAGGTGATGACTTTGACCACGTTATTATTGATTGGTTGGCTGACGAGTTCAAAAGTGATGAAGGTATTGATCTAAGAGAGGATCCAATGGCAATGCAACGTCTGAAAGAAGCTGCGGAAAAAGCCAAGATTGAGCTCTCTAGTTCTACATCAACTGAAATCAACTTGCCATACATTATGCCCGTAAACGGAGTGCCAAAGCACCTCGTTCGTTCGCTAAGCCGTGCTAAGTTTGAGCAACTTGCAGACAGACTAATTCAAGCTTGTGTTGCTCCTTGTGAGAATGCTTTGCGTGATGCAGGTCTTAATAAGAGTGATATTGATGAAGTTATTCTTGTTGGAGGCTCAACTCGTATCCCAGCTATCCAAGAGATTGTTGAGAAGATCTTTGGCAAAGCTCCAAGTAAAGGTGTAAACCCTGACGAAGTAGTTGCTGTAGGTGCAGCGATCCAAGGTGGAGTGTTGACAGGAGATATTAAGGATGTCTTGCTTCTAGACGTTACACCTCTTTCACTTGGTATTGAAACAATGGGAGGTGTAATGACTAAGTTAATTGAAGCAAACACAACAATTCCAACGAAGAAGAGCGAAATCTTTACGACAGCAGTAGATAATCAGCCTTCTGTAGAAATTCATGTTCTTCAAGGAGAACGTTCATTGGCTAAGGATAACAAGTCTATCGGTAAGTTCAATCTTGATGGAATTGCACCTGCTCCTCGTCAGACTCCTCAGATTGAAGTTACCTTTGACATCGATGCAAATGGAATACTTAGTGTAACGGCTGTAGATAAAGCTACGGGTAAACAACAGAATATCCGTATTGAGGCTTCGAGTGGTCTTTCGGACGACGAAATCCAACGAATGAAGGCAGAGGCAGAAGCGAATGCAGAAGCTGATAAGGCTGAAAGCGAACGTATTCAAAAGATGAACCAAGCAGACAGCACAATCTTCCAAGTGGAGAAACAGCTTAAGGAGTTTGGTGATAAGATTTCTGCGGACAAGAAAGCTGCTGTCGAGGCTGAACTTGAAAAGCTTAAAGAGGCACATAAGAATGCCGATATCCCAGCAATTGATTCAGCTCTTGAAACCGTAAATGCTAAGCTTAGCGAAGCGGGACAAGAGTTCTACCAAGCACAGCAGGCTCAGCAAGGAGCTAATCCAAACGCTGGAGCTCAACCAAACGGAGCTCCCGCCGACAACGGAGCGGACGTCTCTGACGCCGACTTCGAGGAAGTGAAGTAGATTTTTAAGGATTTAACAGAGGATTAACAGAGCTGATGCCCTTGGGTGTCAGCTCTGTTTCTATGGAGAATTTGGGATTTTGGGAATGGAGTATTCATTTTTAGTTGTTCTTTTGTTCTTTCTTGGCATGGAATTTATAGGCTTGTTTGCTTGAATTCTTGAAGTGATTTATAAAGGGCAAAAAATGTTGGGAAGATTAATTGGAATCGTTGGGAAGAGATTTTTATTTCGTAGGGAAGGTTTCTCAAAACCTTCCCTACGATTTTTTGAAGTCTTACTTCGGAATTATCAAAAATTAAGGCTTCATTTTTAGGGAACTTTCTTAGGAATTGTTTCTCTTTGAGTCTCAGTTGTTTGTCTTTGTCCTTTTATTGACTTCATTTTCAGCCTAGAAAGTACTAACTTTGTAGGGTTTAATAGAGTAATACATGAGTAAAGTAGATTGGAAAGCAGGTACATTGATTTATCCTTTGCCTGCGATATTGGTAACTTGTCGTGATTCTCAGGGGAATGAGAACGTATTTACTGCCAGTTGGGTGGGAACAGTCTGTACAAATCCGCCTATGTGCTATGTCAGTATTCGTCCAGAGCGTCATTCCTATGCAATGATTAAGGAGAGTATGGAGTTCGGTCTAAACCTAACAAGCCGATCTATGGCAGAGGTTACGGATTGGTGTGGTGTCGTTTCAGGCAAGAGAGCGGATAAGTTTGCCGAAAAAGATATGCTTCGTCGCTGTTCGGCTAAAATTATTCAAGCACCACTTTTGGAGGAGAGTCCTTTGTCCTTGGAGTGTCGTGTCCGTGAAATTATTCCACTTGGAAGTCATGATATGTTCCTTGCAGACGTTGTTAATGTCCGAGCTGATGAACGATTCCTTGATCCTGAGACAGGAGGTTTCGATATGGAGGCTGCGGACTTATTAGCTTATGCTCATGGCGAATACTTCTCTTTAGGTGATTTTGTTGGACATTTTGGTTGGTCAGTCAAGAAGTCGAGTAAGAAGAAGACAGCACTTCGCCGAGCCCATCAGAGTAATCGAGAGTAGACCGTCAATTATTTAAGAAGCAAATCAAAAGAATTTTACTACCTTTGGTTAGTAACAATAGAATAATATTATGAAACAAGAAGAACAAGAATTTAAGATTGAAGTACCTGAGAGTTTAGAAGATGGCATGTATTCTAACCTTGCTGTGGTTATGCATTCTCAAAGTGAGTTTGTATTAGATTTTGTCCATATTAAACCTAATAATAATGTAGCGAAGGTTAAAAGTCGAGTTTTGCTGACACCTGATAATATGAAGCGTTTAATGCGTTCTCTTCAGAGTAATGTTCAAGCTTTTGAACAGGAATATGGTGTGATAAGACTTCCTGAAGATCAGAGTGATTATATTGATCTCTCTGCTCAAGTTCCTCAAGGAGAAGCTTAGGTTTTAGGTATTTCCTTATGGGAAAGAAAGTCATGATTGAATCTTCAATCCCTTATATGCAAGGGATTGAGGGCTTGGAGCGTTTGGGGGATATTATGTTTCTGCCTAATAATGAACTTAGTGCTGAACGGATTCAAGACTGCGATGCTCTGATTGTAAGGAGCATTACGAAGTGTGATGAGGCTGTACTTAAGGATTCGCAAGTGAAGTATATCGCCACAGCCACCGCAGGGTTTGATCATATTGATGTGGACTATTGTACGAAGTCTGGTATTGAATGGACTACGGCAATCGGTTGTAATGCTCGAGCTGTAGCTCAGTATGTTTGTTCTGCTCTCTCAAGTTTGTCTCTTTGGGACGATTGGTCTTTCTCAGACAAGGTGATTGGCATCATAGGAGTAGGGCATGTTGGACGTGAACTTGAGCAGATGGCTAGAGCATTGGGAATGAAGGCTCTCCTGTATGATCCCTTAAGAGCGGAAGTTGAAGGGATTGAAGCCTTTGTTTCTTTGGAACAAATTCAAGAGGAGGCAGACATTATTTCTTTGCATGTACCACTAACTAAGACGGGAGCTTACCCTACATATCGTATGATTGATTGGAACTTCCTAAATGCCTGTCAGCGAAAACCAATATTAGTAAATGCATGTCGTGGAGCAGTTACACCCTCAGAGGATTTGCTTCGTGCTAAGGCAGAGCATAAGATTTCTCGTCTAGTCCTTGATTGCTGGGAGAACGAACCTCGGATTTCTTGGGAGTTAAGTCAAATAGCTGACCTTATCTCTCCTCATATTGCAGGCTTCTCTGCTGAAGGTAAACTCCGAGGAGGGCGTATGTGCTTGCAAGCTCTTGCGGACTTTTGGGGTGTTGGACTGAAGGGTTTAATGGATACATCTGTCCTAGCTGAACCGAAAGAAGCTTGCATTCGTCTTGATGAATCTGAGCCACATTTTCTCGCTCGTTGCTTATTACATACTTTAGATTTAGAGCCTTTAAGTAAGACTTTGCAGGCTAGTCCTGAACGATTTGAGGAGCTTCGCAAGGCTTATGTCTATCCGAGGGAGATGTCGGCTTATCAAGTCCTAATCAATAGTAATCAGTATCAAAAACAATTAGAAGCTCTTGGCTTCGAATGTATTCAAAATAGAAAAGAATGATGAAGAATCAGAGAATTGTCATTATGGGAGCTAGCTCTGGAATAGGGGAGGCTGTCGCAAAACGTTACATAAACAAGGGGTATACTGTTGGAGTTTGTGCTAGAAGAGAAGCTGAACTTTTGAAACTTCAGTCGCTTGCTCCTGAGCGTGTATTTGTGCAAAAGGTAGATATTTGTAAGTCCGAAGCTCCTAGTCAAGTAGAAGCTCTCATTGAGCAAATGGGGGGTATGGATCTGTATTTTCATAGTTCAGGTATGGGTTTTCAAAATCCTGATTTAGATGTCAATAAAGACTTGCAGACTGTCGAACTAAACACTTATGCGTTTACACAGATGATTGGCTGGGCGTTTCGCTTTTTTGAGCAACAAGGCTTTGGACATTTGGTTGCCATTAGCTCAATTGCCGGGACTAAGGGGATTGGTCTTGCTGCATCTTATTCAGCGTCCAAGGCATATCAAGCGACTTTCTTACAATCTCTTCGTCAGCTTATTCGCATTAAGCACCTAGATCGTATCCATATAACGGATATACGCCCAGGGTTCGTGGCGACACCTCTTCTCAAAGATGATGAATACATGATGCTGATGAAGGCAGACGATGTAGCCCAAGAGATTGTCGATGCTGTGGAACGAAAGAAAAGTGTCCGAGTGATTGACTGGAGGTATCGTATCTTAGTTCCTCTTTGGCGTATGCTCCCTCGCTTTCTTTGGGAGCGTTGGGCTTTGAAAAGTTCAAACTAAAAGTCCGCTATATCTTAGTGAAACGCTTTCTGCTTCTTTGCTTCGTCCTCCTCATCTCTTTTCCCCTTTTTGGACAGGGGAAGGGGCGACTTGTTACAATTACAGGGCAGGTCTTAGATAGCCTTGACCGAGCTGTCGTATCGGCGGTTGTACAAGTTGAGGGAACGCAAGTAGGGACTACAACTAATCTTGAGGGAAAGTATACGCTTCGCTACCGAACAAAGAAGCAATCCCTTGTTCTGATCTTCTCCTCTCTTGGCTATAAGTCGCAGAATCGAAAGCTATACATGGGCAAGTCGCAACTCCGAGTCAATGTCGTCCTTGAAGAAGATGTCAGTACGCTTAGCTCCGTTCAGATTCTTGCTAAGCGACAGAAGAAAAAGAATATCCAGAGTCTTAGTCCCGATCGTTTGAATGCTCAAGTCGGACCTGCGGGAGCAATTGAATCACTAGTCGGAACATTTTCTGGCGTTGTACAGAAGAATGAGCTGAGTAATCAGTATAATGTGCGGGGTGGAAGCTTCGATGAAAATTTAGTTTATATCAATGGCGTTGAGATTTACCGACCACTGCTTGCACGCTCAGCTGAACAGGAAGGACTTAGTACCATCAACCCTGACCTTGTTTCGCAAGTGGATTTTTCGTCTGGAGGCTTCGCTGTCAATTATGGAGACAAGTTATCTTCCGTTTTAGACATACGTTACCGTAAGCCTAAGCGTACAGAGGCTAGTGTCCTTGCTGGGCTTTTGAATAGTCGTTTGCACTTCGGTACGAGGTATAAGGATTTAAGTTTCATTGCTGGAGCGAGAATCAAAAGAGTAGCATCCCTGCTCTCTACTCTTGATACCAAAGGAGCTTATGATCCTATCTATATGGATTTCCAATCTGCTCTGAACTATTCCTTTAATCGCAACTGGAAAATCTCCTTGCTCAACCATGTCAAGCAAACAGATTATCGCTTCCGTCCCATCTCTCGTAAGACAACTTTTGGTACTCTGAAGCAACAAAAACAACTGGATATTGCCTTCGACGGCAAGGAAGATGACCGATTTACCACTTACCTCTCAGCTCTTAACCTAGACTTTATTCCCAATAGTCATAGCCGTCATCAGCTCAATCTTTCGGCATTTTATAGTCAAGAGCAAGAGCGGTATGACCTAGCAAGTGAGTATCTTTTGGCTGGGACGAATAGTCCAAAGGTAGAAGAACAACCAGACTTTAACAAGGCTCAAATGGAAGACTACGATAAACTTGGCTTAGGACGTAGTAGAAGTCATGCGAGGAATAGGATTGACTATTTTGCCTTATCTCTACGGACAAACTCTCAGCATGCTTTTACGCAGAAGTATCGTCTTAAGTATGGATTGGAGCTTAAGCTGAATAAGGTTCAAGATTATACTGACGAATGGACGATGCGAGACTCACTTTCATATACGACACCCTTAGATCCTAAAAGCTTGATGGTTGATAGTCGTAGAAGTGGAGTGCAAGATCTTCAAACTCTATCGCTTGCTTCATTTGTTGAGGGACGAGCAAATTACCAAGCTGATACTTGGGGCAATTTTACTACGAGCTTAGGGCTTAGAGCTTCGTACTTCTCATGGAATAGAGAGCTAGTCTTTAGTCCACGCTTTCATCTCTTCTTTCAGCCTAAGCGTTACCAAGACTTAAGCTACCACTTTACTACGGGACTGTACTATCAATGCCCTACATATTTGGAAATGCTTCAAGAGAAGCTGATCGGTATGAGGGATTATCAGCTGGGCTTAAACCCTGAGATCAAAAGTCAGTCAGCAGGGCTTGCCCTCCTTGGAGCAGACTATGATTTCAAACTTTTGGGACGACGTTTTAAGTTCTCAGCGGAGGCCTTCGCCAAATATCTCTGGAATATGAATCCCTACAAGCAAGAAAATATCAAGATTAAGTACTTGGGACGAAACAATGCAAGGGCATATGTGGTAGGACTTGACACTAAACTCTATGGCGAGTTTGTGAAAGGGGAAGACTCTTGGCTCTCACTTTCTCTTATTCATGGGCGACAATCAATTGATAAGAAGCCTTATAACCTGCCCCTTGTGAACGCACCTTTGCTATCCGCATCCCTCTTCTTTCAGGATTATTTCCCATATTATAAGCCTATTCGTCTCAGCCTTCGAGCAGTTTATTCTACAGGTTTGCCTGTGATGCATGCTGGTCGAGATTATGATCGTATTGCTTTTCAGTCGAGTGCATACAAGCGTGTTGATCTAGGCTTGGTTTATCGGATCTCTGACAACCCTTCGGGAGAAAGCTACGCATGGGCAAAGGGTCGTTACTCTTTGGATTTGATTTTTGAACTATTCAATCTCTTTGATATGAGTAATGTGAGTAGTTACTTTTGGATAAGGGACGTTTACAATGTTAGCTACGCTGTACCAAACTATCTGACAAGACGGTCTTGGAACGTTTCGCTGAAGTTCAGTTTCCACTAAGCTGATAAGCTAGCCCTTTTTAAGCTCATTGTTCCATGCTTTTTTTTGATCTTTTTGTTGGATTAGACTCTGTCAATATAAAGTTTCTTCTTTACTCTGTAAATGTCTGATTTGTAGATTCTTTTGTTTATTTCAGAGTGTTTTAGAAAAATGTTGGGACAAAATAAAAAACTCTTCCCAACGTTCTAATGAAAAGTTCCGCAACATTTATAAATTTCTTCCCTTGGATTTTTTTGCCTTTTAGGGACGGCTCTTTTGCTCTTTCCCTCAAGGCTTATTTCCTCCTTAGGGAATTTTGTTGTAACTTTGTCTGTCTATATTGTAAATATTAATGAATTTTGAACTATATTATTAAAATGAAAAGATTATTGTACCTAAGCTGTTTGCTATTTGTTATGCTAGGAGTTCTTCATGCCGAAGATAAGGAAGCAGTTATTACAGCTACAGAAACGGAGTATGATTTTGGAGAAATTAAGGAAGTTGATGGACCAGTGGTACATACATTTGTTATTAAAAATTCAGGAACAGGGACACTTGTCATCACGCGTGTGATACCTTCTTGTGGATGTACGACACCAGAGTATAGTCCTGAACCGATCAAACCAAATGCAGAACGTAAGATTTTGATCCGTTTTAACCCTGCAGGGCGTAAAGGTCCTTTCATGAAACGTATAACAATATACAGCAATGGAAAACAAGGAGGCTTTACTCTATTCATTAAAGGGAATGTCGAGTAAGCTGTAGGGATAGGTAAAAAGATTTAGAGCAAGAACCTTGGTCAAAGGGTTCTTGTTCCTGTATAAAAGAAGAGGAGAAAAGCATGCTCTATGTAGAAGGACTAGAAAAACGCTTTGGTGATCGCCTACTTTTTGAGAACTTAAGTTTCTCAATTTCTAAGGGGGAGAAAATTGGTCTTATAGCTGCAAATGGTACAGGTAAAACTAGCTTGATGAATATCCTCGTAGGGGATGAAAACTATCAAGCTGGGACTATTCATATTGATGAAATCCGATGGGCATACCTTCCGCAACTACCGAATATTAATCAAGAAGGAACAATTCTAGATGCATGTTTTAATCGTTTTGACCCAATTGCTCAGCTCTGTAGAGATTGGGAACGAGCGAGTAATAATAAGGACAGTGAGGCAATGAATCGTCTACTTCCAGAGATGGAAGCTAGTGGAGCTTGGGATTATGAACAACGCTCCAAAGAAATCCTTTCAGCCCTAGGTATTCATGACTTTGAGCGTTCAGCTCAGAATATTTCAGGAGGTGAAGCGAAGCGTATTGCCCTTGCGGCGGCTCTTATTTCTGAACCAGACTTACTCTTCCTTGATGAGCCTACGAACCATTTAGACATTCAATCTATAGAATGGTTGGAGAACTATCTCTCTCGCTCTACCATGACCCTTTTGCTTATTACCCATGACCGCTACTTCTTAGACCGAGTATGTAATACGATCTTCGAATTGGATCAAGGGAATATTTACCGCTACAAGGGGAATTATGCCTACTTCTTAGAGAAACGTGCCGAGCGTCAAGAGGCAGAGTCGGCTCAGCTAAGTAGAAACAAGAATATCCTTCGCCGAGAGTTAGAATGGATGCGACGACAACCACAGGCTAGAGCGGGAAAAGCGAAGTATCGTATTGATGCATTCTATGAATTGAAGGAAGCAACTCAAGGGCGTAATGCCCAAGGATCTGTGCAGATGCTCTCAGCAGATGCTGGTTATATGGGGAAGAAGATCTTTGAGGCTCATAATGTTTCTAAGTCATTTGGAGAGAAGGTTATCTTAGACCAATTTGATTACATCTTTGCACCGAAAGATAAGCTTGGTTTAGTTGGAAATAATGGTGTCGGAAAAAGTACTTTCATTAAGCTCTTATTAGGTTTGATTGAGCCAGACTCAGGACATTTCGAAGTAGGGGAGACAATCCGTTTTGGATACTATGCACAAGAAAGTCCTAAGTTTCCCTTAGATAAAAAGGTTATAGATGTTATTTCTGACATAGCAGAGCACGTCTCTATCCCAACAACTGGTGAGAGCCTTACGGCAAGGCAATTACTTACTCGCTTTCTTTTCCCTGTTGAGAGGCAGTATATGTCCGTTTCTAAGCTTAGTGGTGGGGAGTTGAGGAGACTTTATCTTTGCTCTGTCCTTATTCGTCAGCCGAATTTTCTTATCTTAGACGAGCCTACTAACGATCTAGATATTCTTACTTTGAATGTTTTAGAGGAGTACTTGCAAGAGTTTACAGGTTGTATCCTGATTGTTTCGCATGATCGTTACTTCATGGATAAGGTTGTTCAGCACCTTTTGTGCTTCGAGGGGGAAGGACGTGTTAAAGATTTCCCTAGTTCTTACAGTGATTATCAGCTTTATTTGAAGCAAGTAGAACAAGAAGAGTCCCAAAAGCACACTAAAGAAGAGAAAGTCGTAGAGATAAAGAAACCCAAGCTAAGTACGAAGAAGAAACTTTCTTTTGCTGAAAAGCGAGAGCTTGAAGGTATTGTCAAGGAGGTTGCTGAGCTAGAGACTGAGCAATCATCTCTAGAGGAGAAGATGAGTTCGGGTACACTCTCGTCAGATGAATTGCTGAAATGCTCTGAACGTATAGCAGTCATTCTTGATGAGCTAGACGAGAAAATCTTAAGACAATTGGAACTTGAAGAAATCCAAGAGCAATGATTCGTGCCATCTCTCGTCTACTTATCCTCGTCTTGAGCCTAGGTTTCGTCTATTCCTGCTCGACTACTCGCTATTTGTCCGAAAAAGAGTATCTCCTCAAAGAGATACATGTTTTGGCTGATAGTACACAGAATCTAGCTCTAATCAAACAAAACAAACTAGCTGACTATATTTATCAGAAACCTAATAGTCGTTTTCTTGGCTTTTTCCCTTGGCGTTTATATATTTTTAACTTAAGCAATCCTAAAAATGATTCATGGTTTAGTAACTTGCTTCGTAAATGGGGCGAAGAACCTGTGGTCTATAGTGCCGATGAAACGGAATATTCAGCTCAGCGTTTGACATCGGTGCTTTATAACAAAGGCTATTTACATGCTAATACTCGTGTATTGTTGGATACTCTCTCAGGCAAGGATTTGAGCGTTTCTTACTTGGTTTCAGCTGGACCTCTGTTTAAGATTGCTCATACGCAAGAACGTATTGAGGACAAGCGTATTGACTCCCTTCTTCATCCGAAAGTGGAGTCTAATCCAAACCTACTTGCTGATCGAAAGACTTATCATTCACTACTCGAACCTGCTAGCCCACTCTCGGCAAATAGTATGCAGAAAGAACGTCGGCGTATTAGTCAGATTCTAAGGAATGAAGGCTACTATGGTTTTCGGGAGGAGAATGTTTATTTCAGAGTTGACACTACGGCTCGTGTAACTGATTCTTGGGTTGAAACGGTTATAGACTCAATTCATCCTGTTTATCGCATTGGGAAAATTAGCCTTTGGCAAAACAAGAGCGAACAGCCAGCAACACATAGCGATAGTCTTAAGGGCATAAACTATCATCGTTCGGATTTACGCTGGCTAAAACCTGAAGTCCTTGCCAAAAGGATTCACATCAAAACGGGGGACTTGTACCAAGAAGAGGCAACGAATAAGACTTATTCAGCCTTGATGGCACTCAAGAGTAATAGCTCCGTAGATATTAAATATGTTATTGATTCGACAGCAGGTGAACCAACTTTAGACTGCGAAATTAATACTCATCTCGAAGCGAATAAAGAGTTTTTGTTCGAACTTGTTGGAACTAATTCATCAAGAAACTTAGGGGGGAGTACATCTTTTGGCTTAAAGCACAAGAATCTCTTTCATGGTTCGGAGGAAATGAATGTCCTCTTCCATTTAGGATATGAAAACTTAGGACGGAACTCAACTGATCATTTCAACTACGGCATGGAAACGTCTTTACGTTTCCCGCGTCTTTACCTACCAGTTCTCTCTTCATTGGATAACTGGCTTACAGCTACAAGTACGGAGCTGAATTTTGCTTACGACTATCAGACATCTCCAGAGTTCAAACGAAATCGTTTCTCCTTTAATTTGGGTTATGCTTGGCATCTCTTGAATAGTCCTCAGTTTAAGCATGAACTTAAATTAGCTGAAGTAGATTACCTCCGTTTCTCATACATGAATGAGCAGTTCTATAAGATGATGCCAGATATCACACGTATGCTGTATTATCGAGACCAGTTTGTCCTGAGTAGTTCCTATATCCTGAATTACTCTTCTTTGGCGGAGAACCTAAAGCGTCGTAGTACCTCGTCGATTCATAATATACGTTTGCAGTTACAAAGCTCAGGTGCTTTACTTACAGGCATATCTAAGATGCTTCAAGCCAAGACTGATCGCTATGGAGTTTATTCTTTGATGAATATTAACTATACACAGTTTATTCGTGCTGAACTTGATTATTCATCTGTCTATAACCTCAATAAAACAAACGCTTTAGCCTTCCATCTTGGGGCTCATGTCGTTTATCCTTATGGCAATAGTCGTATTCTTCCTATAGACCTTCGTTATTTCTCAGGGGGTGCAAACAGTATGCGTGCTTGGAATGTCCGTTCTCTCGGACCAGGGAGTATGCCAAAGGGAAGCTCGTATAATATATTCTTGCACTGTGGAGATATTAAATTAGACTTTTCAATGGAATATCGCAAGCAGATCAGTGATTCGTGGGAACTTGCAACATTTCTAGATGCAGGGAATATTTGGACAATGCGTGCAAATACAGAGCAACCTATGGGGGACTTTAAGTGGAATCGTTTCTATAAGGAGATTGCTCTAGCCTATGGATTGGGCTTGCGTTGGGATTTGTCTTATGTCTTGCTCCGCTTAGATGCAGGGCTTAAAGTCTATGATCCTCAAGAAGTAGGGAGTGAATGGTTCTATGATAGGTCTGATATCAATAATCTCTTTACCTTTCATTTTGCTTTAGGCTATCCTTTCTAATAGCCTTACTTCTTTCATCCCTTTTCTTCGTTTAACGATTTTATAGCTTTTAGTAGATTTAGAATTTAGTTTCTGATTCTACTATTTTTTTATGAAAAATATTGAATCTTTTTGATTATAGTTTTTAAGGTGCATTAGGGTTAAAGAAAATAGGCATATGCTTAGTGTTTCGTAGGCATATACCTAAGGATTGCTACCCATATGCCTAATGATTCTTACCCATATGCCTAGCAATTGCTAGGCATATGGGTAAAAACTACTTATTATAGGGACGGGACAATTCGATTGTCTGGGTTATTTCTATTCGTTTAATTAATAGATGTTTAGAGGTGTTTTTCTAACTCTTTGCTAATCTTTTGGAATTGATCGCGTAGTTCTGCTGCAAGAATGAAGTCTAGTTCCTCTGCAGCCTGATACATGCTTGCCTTTGTTTCGTCAGCCAAAGTCTTCAGTTCGTTCAAAGATAACTTATTAAGCTTATCTATTGCTTGTAAAGATTTATTTTTCTTCTGAGCATTTGGTTCATTTCTTGTCTCTTTCTTCCAGACAGAATCCATACTCTTAACAATAGGCTTAGGAGTAATGCCGTGCTTACTATTGTAGGTCATTTGTTTCTCTCGGCGACGTTTAGTCTCCTCCATGGTTTGACGCATGCTATCGGTAACTTTATCTGCGTAAAAGATGACACGACCTTCGACATTGCGAGCTGCACGACCAACCGTCTGTGTGAGCGATCTATGAGAACGTAGGAAACCTTCTTTGTCTGCATCCAAGATTACAACAAGGGCAACCTCTGGAAGATCTAATCCTTCCCTAAGGAGATTGACCCCAATGAGGACATCATAAGTGCCTTTTCGTAAATCTTCCATAATCTGAATGCGATCCAAAGTGTCAATATCACTATGGATATAAGTGCATGCAACCTGATGTCTGAGGAGATATTCCGATAGTTCCTCCGCCATTCTCTTAGTTAGTGTCGTAACGAGTACTCGCTCATTTTGGGCTATTGCCTTCTGGATTTCTTCTTCTAAGTCATCAACTTGATGTTTCGTAGGGCGAACTTCAATGATTGGATCAAGCAATCCAGTAGGTCGTATCAACTGTTCAACGAGCAGACCCTCCGACTTCTCAAGTTCGTAGTCCGCAGGCGTTGCACTGATGTATAGAGTTTTAGGTGTTAGGCTTGAGAACTCTTCAAAAGTCAGTGGACGATTGTCTAAGGCTGAGGGAAGACGGAATCCATAGTTTACAAGGCTTGTTTTTCTTGCTTTGTCGCCTCCATACATTGCTCTGATCTGAGGAATCGTAACGTGGCTTTCGTCAATAATAAGTAGGAAGTCTTTTGGGAAATAGTCGAAGAGACAGAAGGGGCGTTCGCCAGCTTTTCGTCCATCGAAGTAACGAGAATAGTTCTCAATTCCCGAGCAATAACCCAGATCTTTGATCATCTCTAAGTCATAGGTTACTCGCTCTTGCAAACGTTTTGCTTCATAGGGCTTCTCCTCTTGCTCAAGGATATTTACTTGGTCGATAAGATCTGATTGAATAAGGCGTACAGCTCGCTCAACTTGTTCCCTTGTCGTAACAAAAAGATTTGCAGGGTGAATCAATAGGTTGCTCAGGCTACAGTATTCTCTACCAGTCTTTGGGTCGAATGAAGCAATACGTTCAATTTCATCTTCCCAAAAAGATACACGATAGGCTACTCCGTCATAACCTTCTATTGAGGGATAAATGTCTATGGTATCACCTTTGACTCGGAAATATCCACTCTCGAAGGTAATCTTGTCGTTGATATAATGGCATTCGACTAAGGCTCGGATAAATTCTTTCTGCTCAAAGATCTCTCCTTGGTTCAGGGAAATAATTTTATTTGCAAAGGTCTGAGGATCTGCCATTCCATAAAGACAGGATACAGATGAGACTACAATGACATCTTTTCTACCTGAAAGTAAAGAGGCTGTAGTCTTGAGACGAAGCTTCTCAATCTCGGCATTGATTGCCATGTCCTTCTCAATATATGTATCCGAATGGGCAATATAGGCTTCTGGTTGGTAATAATCATAGTAGGATACGAAATATTCTACAGCATTATTGGGAAAGAATGCCTTGAGCTCAGCATAGAGCTGAGCGGCTAAAGTCTTATTATGGCTAAGAACAAGGGTGGGTTGATTTAACTGCGAGATAACATTTGCTGCAGTAAAGGTTTTACCCGATCCAGTTACGCCTAAAAGAGTTTGGAACTTCTGTCCCCTTTGATAAGCTGTTACCAACTGTTTGATTGCCTCAGGCTGATCTCCTGTAGGTTGGTACTTAGAGATTAGTTGATAGATGGAATCAGACATTTGCTTATTCCTCATCAACATGTTTAGCATAGTGTTGCCAGCGTTCTAATAGATCCTGCAAGTCTGAAGGAAGTGGGGCATCAAAGCTCATTTCTTGTCCTGTAGTTGGATGGATAAATCCTAATGTTTTGGCATGAAGTGCCTGACGAGGGCATGCTTTCATGCAGTTGGCTACAAATTGTTTATAGCGAGAGAATTTATTTCCCCAGAGAATTTTGTCTCCTCCGTAGCGTGAGTCTGCAAAAAGTGTATGCCCAATGTGTTTCATGTGTGCCCTAATTTGGTGTGTACGCCCAGTTTCAAGTCGACACTCTATCCACGACACATAAGCCAGCTCTTCTAATACTTTATAATGTGTTACAGCATGCTTCCCTTTATCGCTATCGCTTGGGTAAACTGCCATTTGCAGACGATCCCTTTCGTCCCTTCCGATATTGCCTTCAATACGTCCCTCTGCTTCTGTAAATCGTCCCCAAACTAATGCTCGATAGCTACGTTTGGTTGTTTTGTTAAAGAACTGCAAACTTAAATCCGCTTTCGCTTCAGGCTTTTTAGCAATCACAAGAAGTCCACTTGTGTCTTTGTCAATTCGGTGGACTAGTCCTAACCTTGGATCAGATGGATCGTAGTTTGGGTCATCTTTGAGGTAATAAGCTAGGGCATTAAGCAGTGTGCCTGTATAATTCCCATGTCCAGGGTGAACGACAAGTCCCGCAGGTTTATTTACAACGAGCAGGTCATCGTCTTCGTAGATAACTTCAATGGGAATATTTTCAGGGATAATCTCAATTTCTCGTTTGGGTTGTCTCAGCTGAAGACTAATGACATCTAGAGGTTTTACTCGGTAATTACTCTTGACTGCTTTCCCATTAACAAAAATAAAGCCAGCTTCGGCTGCTTGCTGTATTCTGTTGCGAGTCGTGTTTGTCATGCGATCAGTCAGATATTTATCTATACGAAGTAATTTCTGCCCTGCATCAGCCACAACACGGTAATGCTCATAGAGTTGTTCTCCCTCGGATGAATTTGTTTCTGTCGTTAAATCAAACTCATCATCTTCAAGGTCTAAGATTTCAATCTCGTCGTCTAAGTTATTTGGATCTATAGGAAGCTCCTGTATTGTTTCTGCTGTATTATTCATTTTTCTACCTTAAGCTTAGAACCAATTGTCTGGATTATTCTCCTGATCATTCGTTTGAAGACTGTCTGCTTGAGGGATAGAATCTGTTCCTTGATCACTGCTAATTAGATCAGATAATGAAAGTGTTTCGATTTCTTTTCCTGAAATAAGTACGAAGAGTTCTGTGTCAATCCTTAGATGTGTCCCTGCTTCTACACGACTGCTGTCTGCTAATTCTAATCCCAAACACAAGCCTTTATGCAAGCCTTCCACTTCTCGTTCTTGAAGATTGCTAAAACCCGCTCGTTTTAGACGTTCAAAAGCTGAACGTATTGGGAGGTCTGAGACATTTGGGACAGAGACTTTATTTGGTTCTGAGCTGTAAATTCGTAAAAAGATCTTACGACCAGCCTTAACTTTCGAACCTTCTCGCGGAATAATGTCATAAATTGTATGAGCTGTCTTATCTTTTGAATAAATCGAGTCTACAATTTCGGCTTCTAGAGATAAGTCCTTGAGCTCTTCTAGGGCTGTTTCATAAGCTTGTCCCATAATCTTTGGAACTTCGATGATTTCACTCTGTCGAGTATAACTATCCAGCCATTTAATCACTAGGAACAGAATCCCGACAGATAGGATGAGCATAATGAGGATATTCCAAAGGATCTTAAATATTTTCATGTTTGATACTTTTATTCAATCGTGTTAATAGATATTTGCATTGATAAAATGTCTTAGTCCCTCACTCGCATTTGTCTCTAGTGTTGCTGAAGAGCCTTGCCATTCTATCTTACCTTTATTTATATATATGATTTGATCTCCGATACTCTTAACTGTATTCATGTCATGAGTATTGATGATTGTTGTGATTTTGTACTCTGTAGTGATTTCTTTTAATAGGCTATCAATTCTTTTTGAATTCTTCGGATCTAAACCACTGTTGGGTTCATCACAGAAAAGGTACTTAGGCTTGAGAGCAATAGCACGTGCAATGGCAGCACGTTTCATCATCCCTCCACTAATATCACAGGGGTATTGGCCTGGAGCATCAGAAAGACCTACTCGTTCCAAAAGTTCGAAAGCATCATGTCTTACCTCTGAGCTAGTCTTTGTTGAGAACATTTCCATTGGGAACATAACATTTTCGAGGACAGTCATGCGGTCAAAAAGAGCCGAGCCTTGGAAGAGCATACCTAGGTTTTGCCTCAAGTTAGCTAATTCTGAGGATGAAAGACTTGAAAGATCCTTGCCTTCAAAAAGGATTCTTCCTGCAGAGGGACGTTCCAAGCCGATCAAACATTTTAGTAGAACCGATTTCCCCGCACCACTTCGCCCAATCACAAGATTGGTAGAGGCTTCTTTGAATGAAACATTTATATCAGACAGTACGGTTTTACCGTCAAATGCTTTATGTAGTCCTTGTATTTCAATCATTCTATCCTAATCCTATGCTAACATGATGTTTGTTAATAATACGTCAAAAAGAAGAATCAAAATACTTCCAGAAACAACGGATTTAGTACTTGCCGAACCAACCTGTAAAGCTCCACCTTTAACTGTATAACCATAATAGGACGAAACGGAACTAATTAAGAAAGCATAAACTAAACTCTTCGTGATGGAGTGCATGATATACTGGGGCTTAAAAAGAAAGTTTAAGCCATAGATGTAGTCATTAGGGAGCAAACTGTCAGTTAAGTATGACGCCCAGTATCCTCCAAAGATTCCTGTCATCATAGAGAATAAAGCCAAGATTGGAATGAAGAGCATGAAACCAATGATTTTGGGTAATATGAGGAAGCTGGCAGAGTTGACCCCCATTATTTCTAAAGCATCAATCTGTTCAGTTACACGCATCGTTCCAAGTTCGGATGTGATACTTGACCCTACTTTTCCTGCAAGGATGAGGCACATGACTGTTGAGGAAAACTCTAAGAGAATAATCTCTCGGGCTGAAAAACCTATTGTGAACTTTGGAACGAGAGGACTGCGAATATTGATTGCAAGTTGAATAGTAATTACTGCACCTATGAACAGGGAAATAATCAGCACAATGGGAAGAGAATCTAATCCCAATTGGTAAATTTCTTGAACTAATGAGCGGTAAAATATCCTCCATTTGCGTGGCATGGCAAATGTTTTTCGCATTAAGAGGGTATAGCTCCCCAGCTCTTCAAATAACTTCATTCTTTAATTTGGGCAGAATATGCGTACAGATTTCCCTTAATTAGCTAAGTTTCAGCTTAAATTCTTGCATCTCTCCACAAAGATAATATTATCTTTGCACTAATCAGTCATCAAAGAATCAGGCAAATGAAACTTCGAACGGAAAATTTAGTAAAGAAATATAGAGATCGTACAGTCGTTAATCAAGTCTCTATAGAGGTTGGTCAGGGTGAGATTGTTGGACTCCTTGGGCCAAATGGAGCAGGTAAGACAACAACATTCTACATGACAGTAGGGCTTGTTGTTCCGAATGCTGGACGTATTTATCTCGATGATCAGGAGATAACTAAGGCTCCAGTTTACAAACGTGCAAGAGCAGGTATTGGTTATCTAGCTCAGGAGGCCTCAATCTTTCGCAAGATGAGTGTAGAAGATAACATAATGTCGGTGCTTGAACTCACAAACCGAACACGCTCAGAGCAAGAAGAACGTCTGGAGGAGCTGATCAATGAATTTAGACTAAACAAAGTTCGTACAAACCTTGGGAATCGTCTCTCTGGGGGTGAGCGTCGTCGTGCTGAGATTGCACGATGCCTTGCTATAGATCCTAAGTTCATTATGCTAGATGAACCCTTTGCTGGTGTAGATCCTATAGCGGTTCACGACATTCAGAGCATCGTTGCCCAGCTAAAGTACAAAAATATTGGCATTCTCATTACTGATCATAATGTATATGAAACCTTGAGTATTACAGATCGTGCCTACCTCCTTTTTGAAGGTAAGGTTCTTTTCCAAGGGACAGCGGAAGAATTGGCAGAAAATGAGATTGTAAGAGAAAAGTATTTAGGTAAAGACTTCGAACTTCGTCGCCGAACATTCGAAGAGCTTCAAGGTTAGACCAAACAGATTTAGAGGTATAGAAAATTAATATTATAAATCAAAATTTATGAAATCAACACCAGAACTCGTTAGTTATATGGTAGAAAAGAGCGTAGCTAAGGCTAATAAGACGCTCTACAAGTTAGCACTTCTTAGCTTTATGGCTGGAGCGATGATTGCTCTTGGTGCAGTTGGAAATGTTGTTGTTGCGGCTGATTTGATGCCTACCAATGCAGGGATTGCAAAGTTCGCAGGAGCTTCTGTATTCCCAGTAGGACTGATTGTAATTGTCCTTCTGGGCTATGAACTTTTTACCAGTAACTGTATGGTTGTCTCGGCAGTATGGGATAAAAAGATCTCTTATTTGCAGTATTTCAAGAATATCTTGTTTGTATTGCTCTTTAACTTTTTCGGCTGTTTATTCATCACTTATATCACTTCGAAGACACATACGCTTAGTTCGACAGGACAAAGTCTTCTATTCTCAATAGCAGAGCATAAGGTTCATGCTGGTTCGTTTGATATTTTTCTCAAGGGTATTTTATGTAATGTCCTTGTTTGTGGATCGACGCTCCTAGCTTATGCTTCAAAGGAAGGCATCAGTAAAATTTTTGGTATTTGGTTTCCAATCATGCTTTTCATCGTTTTGGGCTATGATCACATTGTAGCGAATATGCTTTACCTACCATGTGCTTATGTCTTAGGTGCAGATATTAGCCTTTCTGAGATTGGGCATAACTTCCTTTTCGCAGGATTGGGAAATCTTGTAGGGGGTGCTGTTGTTATTATGTTGCCACTATATCTTTCTGTTAAGGGAGAGCGTTAAAATTTTGTCCCAACGAATAAAATTAATCCTTGGGAAGGATTAATTGAGTTTAGCCTACGATTTTTTTTAATCGTAGGCTAAACTTTTTTTGCAGTTAGGATAGTTTTGTAATTTACTTGTATATAGTTTGTTATATCTTTAGTTCGAATGCTCTGTATTGAGCTAATATTTGCTTAAATAGAGGCTTGGATAGGTGAACTTTCAAATATATTTACTAATTTAGTACCCTAGATTAAGTATATACTAACATTAAGAATTAAAAAATGAAAAAGAATCTTATTTTAGCGACAGGGCTAGCTCTTGCCTTGTTCTCGTGTCAGAGTAAAACGTACAAGGTTGACGGGACAATTCCTGCAGAGCAAAATCTAGATGGAAAGTTTGTAACTTTGAAAGTAGCAAATGATGAAAATCCAGAAGGTCTTGTCATCGACAGCGCGAAGATTGAGGCTGGGAAGTTCCACTTTGAAGGAGAAGTAACAGACAGTATTGAAGATGTTCTTCTATCTGTAGAGACAATGATGGCTCCTGTGATCCTAGAAGCAGGGGATATTGTTGTAGATCTAAAAGAATCTGTAGCGACAGGTACTCCTCTTAATGATGAGGCTACTTCTTTTTCTAAGGAACTAAAGGCTGTGATTGAGTCTGTAAAGGGTCAAATTCAAAGCTTGAATGATCAGGCTACAGCCTTAGGTGAAAACCCTGATAAGGAAGCGATGGCAAAGTTACGTACAGAATACCACAAGCTTATTGACTCTGTTAATAAGGTTAGTGTAGAGATTGCTGGAAAGGTTTTTGATAAGCATACAAATGACGTTGTTGGAGTAATGGCTCTTAAAGAGTTGATTTCTAGTGATTCTACAGAAGAAGAGATTCAAGGACTTCTTGATCGTCTTGGCGAAAAAGCTAAAAAACACCGCAACGTTCAAGCAATCATGAAGGAGCTTAAGCTTAAGAAAGAAACACTTGCAGGTCAGCCTTATAAAGATTTTGAGGGTGTAAACGATAATAACGAGGCTGTGAAGCTAAGCGATTATGTTGGCAAGGGTAAATATGTATTGGTTGACTTCTGGGCTAGCTGGTGTCGTCCTTGTCGTGAGGAGCTTCAGAATTTGAAGGAAATTCGTAAGCAGTATTCAGAAGACAAGCTTACAATCGTAGGTGTGGCAGTATGGGATTCTATGGAGAAACACCTAGAAGCAGTAAAAGATGAGGCAATTACTTGGGCTCAAATCTTCAACAAACAGGAGGCTACAAAGCTTTATTCTATTAAGGGTATTCCTCAAATTATGTTGATCTCTCCAGAGGGTGTAATTGTTGCTCGTGATCTAAGAGGTGAGGATATTAAGAAACTTTTGGAAGAAAAGCTTAAATAAGCAAAGTCTTCAAGATTTAGTAAATTTATCTTAAGGTAAAAAGGGGAGAATCCATCGATTCTCCCCTTTTTCTGATGTGTTGAAATAAGAAACTTGATAGCTTAACTTTCTTAGAAGCCTTTGTAGATTACGCCTGAACCAAAGCAGATTTTACAATCTTCGTCGTAAATAACAGCATACTGCCCAGGGGCAATGCCTTGGATACGTTCCTCGCTATCTAAGTGATATTCCTTACGTTCTTCATCGTAGTAAAGTATAGCCTTGGTGAAGCTTGGCGTATGTCTAATCTTAAACTGCACATGAATGGGCGTAAGTGTGGACTTGTTCTCTTCGTTGCTAGAGTTTAATGGTTCAGAACTTTGCTGAGATTCTGCTCCTTGCTCCTTGAGTAGTGCTTGGTATTCCCATGGAGAGAGCGAAATCCAGTTCATCTCCTTCGTAATGATATGCTCGCCATATTGGTCTGCAGGGTCATAGCCTCGGCTAACGATGATGATATTTCTTTTGATGTTCTTCTTAACTACGAACCATGGTCCGCCACTAAGCCCCAATCCTTTGCGTTGACCGATTGTATGAAACCAATAACCTTTGTGGCGTCCGACCACCTTTCCTGTTTCTCTTTCGATAATACGTCCCTCCTTTGTCCCCAAAGCTCGCTCGATAAATTCGTTGTAATTGACTTTACCCAAGAAACAAATACCTTGACTATCTTTACGATGAGCAGATGGAAGTTCAGCACGTTCTGCTAATTCTCTTACCTGAGATTTGGTTAGATGTCCTGTAGGGAAAATTAGTTTGCTGATTTGCCTAAAATTAATTTGTGCCAAGAAATCTGTTTGATCCTTTACAGGGTCTGGGGCAGTTGATAGGAAGAGCTGATCATTTATATAAGAGGTTGTGGCATAATGACCTGTCGCTATTAAGTCGAAGTCCTTACCCCATGCTTCCTCGAAGCAACCAAACTTAATTAGTTTATTGCACATCATGTCAGGATTAGGAGTAAGACCTTCTTTGACGCTATCAATAGTATATTGTACTACATTTGTCCAGTATTCGTCATGCAGGGATACAATCTGTAGAGGTAAGTCGTACTTTTTTGCCAAGATATGGACAATGGCAAGGTCATCTTCCCAAGAACAATCTTCAAAGCCATCTTTGTCCATGCCAATTTGAATGTAAAAAAGCGTAGGGCGATAGCCTGCTTCTGTCAAGAGATGAACGACAAGTGAACTATCTACTCCCCCCGAAGCTAGCACTGCAATCCTCGGCTCTTGCAAGCCACTTCTCTCTATTCGTTCCCGTATTGGGGCTAATATGTCTTGATTCTTTGTCATTGTTTTATTTTTATTCAAAAAGTTCTGCGGGGTTAATCTTGAACTGTAACATGTTTGCAGTCTTCCGTCCGCTATCTCCTCCCTTGCATTGCATGGTAATCTTTCCAATTTTGAATGTTCCTCTAGGGGAGATTGATACATCTCAATTGCCAAAGAAATTCAAACAATAGTTCATTGGCTTTAGAACCCACCGAGTTTCTTGTCTCTCCAATTGTTAAATTTGAGGGCGATATCCTTCTCGTTCTTGAACCCCTCTTTTGCTGTCAGAGACCCAAGCACTTGTTCTTTTTTCATCACTAATAGTTTTGAATATTTCGTTCAGGATATATTTTAGAACGGTTACAGAAACGCTATTGCCCATTTGCTTGAGAGCTTGAGCTGTACTCTTGTGAGGTTTGAAGTCTTCGGGAAAACCTTGTAGCCTTGCACATTCTCTTGGTGAAAGCTTGCGTATCTTATTGCCAACTTTATACAAGCCTGTTTTTGCTCCGATGCCTCCACCATGGGCAGATAAGGTTATAGCGTGTCCATTGATGTCGTAGATTCGTTCACCTTGTCCCCCTTTGTTTACAAATCCAATCTGAAAAGGTTTATTGATTATCTCTTCCTCTCCAAAGAGGTTAGCCTCCTGTACAAATGTTTTATAGAAACTTATATCATTGCGTTCGATAACTTTTCCTTGACTTGTTTCATCTTCTAAAATATCTGATAGCTTACTTTTTAGTTGAGGGTTGGGAAAAATAAATTGAGGATTTCGGATAAATCCTTTGTGAAACGCAACAAAATAGATTCGTTCTCGGTTCTGAGGAAGTCCAAAGTCGCTTGTGTTTAGCACTTGGTAGAAAACAGTATAATTTAACTCCTCTAAAGTTTGTCTGATCGTTGCTAATGTATTGCCTTTGTTATGCTTGACTAGGTTCTTTACATTCTCAAGAAAGACAATCTTTGGCTGATGATACTTGACAATTCTAGCTACGTCAAAAAATAGAGTTCCTCGTGTATCCTCGAATCCTTTTTGCTTCCCCGATATGGAGAAGGCTTGACAGGGGAAACCTCCACAAAGAATATCGTGCTTTGGTATGTCTGCTTCAGAGATTTTTGTGATGTCTCCAGAAGGTTTTAACCCATGATTTTCTTCATAGGTTAGGCTTGCATGTTTGTCTATTTCTGAAGCAAAGACACAATTTGCTCCAAAACTTTTAAGAGCATAATGGAAGCCTCCAACTCCAGCAAAGAGATCAATAAAGCTAAATCTAGAGAAAGCTGTTGCGTTTATAGCTATAGCTTCCTCTAGATTCTTAGGTTTTATCTCTAGATTCGATTCAGACATGCAAGTTGTTTTCCCTTACATGCGTTCTGGCATTTCGATGCCGAGTAGAAGCATGGCACGTTGAATTGTTTTGGCTACTTCATTACTTAGAGCGAGGCGGAACTGACGAAGCTCTGGATTCTCTTCTTTCAAGACAGAGAATTCATGGTAGAACTGATTGTATTCCTTGACAAGGTCATAAGTATAGTTTGCCAAAACAGCAGGGCTATAGTTCGCACCTGCTTCACGAACGATGTCTGCATATTCGCCGAGGCGAGCAATGAGTTCTACTTCTTTTTCTGCAATAGTTAATTGACTTGTGCTAAAAGTTTTTGGTAGGTTCTCTCCAGCTTCTTCAGCTCTTCGGATCAAACTACGAATACGTGCGTAAGTATATTGAATAAACGAGCCTGTATTTCCGTTAAAGTCTATGGACTCTTTCGGATTAAATACCATATTCTTTCGGGGATCTACTTTCAAGATAAAGTACTTCAGAGAGCCAAGACCTACTCGACGTGCTACTTCGTTTGCTTCGGCTTCTTCCATGTCTTTCGCCTTGCCTTGCTCTTCGGCAATTGTCTTGGCAGTTTGAATCATTTCATCCATGAGGTCGTCTGCATCGACGACTGTCCCTTCTCTACTTTTCATGCGACCAAGTCCCTTGGGCAGTTCGACCATGCCATAGCTGAAGTGTTTTAGATCCTTTCCGAATTCAAAGCCTAACTTATCTAAAAGTATTGACAAGACTTGGAAGTGATAGTTCTGTTCATTTCCCACAACGTAAACCATCTTATCAATTGCATAGTCCTTAAAGCGGAGCTTAGCCGTCCCAATGTCTTGAGTCATGTAAACCGATGTGCCGTCTGAACGGAGTAGAATCTTTCTGTCTAAGCCTTCATCAGTCAAGTCAGCCCAAAGAGAGCCGTCTTCATCCTTGACGAAAAGACCTGCTTCAAGTCCACGGAGAACTTCGTCTCGACCTACAAGGTAAGTGTCTGATTCGTAGTAAATCTTATCGAAGTCCACGCCTAGACGTTTGTAGCTTTCATCAAAGCCGTCGTAAACCCATTGGTTCATCTTCTTCCAAAGGGCAACTGTCTCTTCATCGCCTTCTTCCCAACGGCGGAGCATTTCTCGGGCTTCAGCCATTAAGCTTGAGCTAGCTTCGGCTTCTTCCTTAGTCTTACCACTGGCAATTAGTTCGTCAAGTTCAGCTTTGTAGTGCTTATCAAATAGCACATAGAAGTCTCCAACTAAATGATCGCCTTTCTTATTTGTATTTTCTGGAGTCGAGCCTTCTCCCCATTTCATCCAAGCAAGCATTGACTTGCAGATATGAATCCCTCGATTGTTTACAATATTTGTTTTGACTACACGTAAACCATTGGCTTTGAGTATCTCACTAACGCTAAAGCCTAAAAGGTTATTACGGATATGTCCGAGGTGAAGAGGTTTATTTGTGTTGGGTGAAGAGTATTCGACCATTACAAGCGGAGCATCCTTGTCTGCCGTCTTGTGTCCAAAGTTGTCCGTATTAACAATCTCTTCAAATAGAGCTAACCAAGCCTTCTTGCTTAAGGTCAAATTAAGGAATCCCTTAACTACTTGAATTGCCTCCACCATCGCTTCGTTTTCCTTGAGAAAAGTTCCAATCTCTTCAGCTGTTACTTCGGGTTTCTTACGGCTCACTTTAAGTAGAGGGAAGGTAACGAGCGTTAAGTGTCCTTCAAATTCACGCTTACACTTCTGCAGTTGGATTTGTTCTGTACTTACTTCTGCCCCATAGAGGCTTTGCACAGCCCCTACGACTGCATGACTTAATTTCGCTATTATTGACATTGTGTTCTAAATATTTCTATCTATGATTGATTGACATTTAATCTAAAATATACCGATGCCTTCAGTTGAAGGTTAGGGCTTCTTTGCATCTTAATATACAAAGGTACGAATTTTTGCTTTTATTTAATTTAACGTCAGTTCGGTCTAAGGAAAATTCTAAAATTAAATTATAGGATTTTTTGCTAAACACTTAAAATAAAGGGGATTATATTTGGAAAAGTG
>PDWI01003261.1_pt1 | contig 26454 bp, 25 predicted proteins | sample 1430891 | NCBI WGS metagenome assembly PDWI01 (sample SAMN01162508, study PRJNA174530) | Oral metagenome, whole genome shotgun sequencing project. | biome: Marine environment; feature: Marine mammal; material: Swab sample of the gingival sulcus; isolation source: swab sample of gingival sulcus...
TGGTGACGGTACTCTATCGTCTGGCGGGCGAACCGGCTGGTTCTAATGAGAGCGCGTTTGCAGATGTGGCGGCGGGACAATGGTACACGGCGGCAGTCGCATGGGCAGCCGACAAGGGCATTGTCAACGGCTATGACGCCAAAATATTTGGTCCGCTTGACAGCCTGACTAAAGAGCAGATTATCACTGTACTATATCGCTATCAAAAGATGATGGGCAAAGATGTGACGGTCGCAAATCCAAAGGCGAACTACGCCGATATGGATCCAAAGGCGAACTACGCCGATATGGAAAGCGTATCGAAATACGCCGTACAGCCGATATTGTGGGCAGCCGACAAGGGTATCTTACGCCCCGACGACCGAAATAATATCAGTCCGCAAAGTAAAGTGACGCGTGCGCTATTGGCGGTTATGGTAGATGCGGTGAGGTAAAGTTAAAACAAAACCATTATTGTCATTTCGAGCGACCTATGGGAGTCGAGAAATCTCGGGTTTTAAAAGCGAGATCCCTCGACAAACGCTCGACATGACAACTACCAAGTCAACATTATCTCAGGCCGGTCATATGACCGGTCTGAGAGTGTCGACAAAGTCGATAATCTCCAGGCTGTAGAAAATGTTCTAGTTCGAGGCGCAAGCAAAATGGCGGGCTGCAGCGTATAAAGACATACGTAGGTCTTTTGTATGCGAACGCACTTGCTTTTCACATTGGCATAAAATACTCCGACTTTAAATATAACAAAGAATATGTTATATTCTTTATATAGATATACTTTTACAGCTGTGAGAAGACTGATTAAATGATGGCAGATATAGCGCAAATATTGCTTTGAGCTGTTGTTTTGTATAGAATAGGAAAAAGTTTAAAAGTTGATTTTTCAGATATGATTTCTATAAATTATGAAGATTAAATCGAGGTTTAATATGAATTTATTAAGTTTATTTTCAGGTGCCGGCGGATTAGATTTAGGTTTTGAAAAGGCTGGATTTAATATAATTGTGGCTAATGAGTACGATAAAACTATTTGGGACACCTATGAAAAGAATCATTCAGCAAAACTAATAAAAAAAGATATTAGAAAACTGACTGCAGAAGATATACCAGATAATATAGATGGCATTATAGGTGGACCACCTTGTCAAAGTTGGAGTGAAGCAGGCGCACTAAGAGGCATTGAAGATAATAGAGGACAACTATTTTACGATTATATAAGACTTTTAAAAAGTATAAAACCTAAGTTTTTTCTAGCAGAGAATGTATCTGGAATGCTAGCAAATAGGCATTCAGATGCGGTCAAAAATATAATTAAAATGTTTAATGAAGCTGGGTATGATGTTACAGTTGATTTAGTTAATTCATCTGACTATGGCGTGCCACAAGATAGAAAGAGAGTTTTTTATATTGGTTTTAGAAAAGACCTTAATATTCAATTTGATTTTCCTAAGCCAACTACACCCAGAAAAGCAGATAAAAAAACTTTTAGAGATGCAATAGGTGATTTAACAGAAGGTGCGGTCCCGGCTAAAGATGGCAATTACACGAATGGGAAGTTAGCTGTTTTGAATCACGAGTATTTTACTGGAAGTTATTCCACCATATTTATGAGTAGGAACAGAGTGAGAGCATGGGATGAACAAGCATTCACAGTTCAGGCTAGTGGTAGACACTGCCAGTTGCATCCTCAAGCACCTAAGATGACTTTTATTCATAAAAATAAGAGAGCGTTTGTAAAAGGTAAGGAGCACTTATATAGAAGACTTACAGTCAGAGAGTGTGCTAGAGTGCAAGGTTTCCCTGATGACTTTGAATTCTTGTATAGAAAGGTAAATGATGGCTATAAGATGGTAGGAAATGCAGTTCCTGTTGAATTAGCGTACCAAATAGCAAAGGCGATAAATGAACATTTAGAGATGCTAATACAGCCTGAACCTGTTTTAATGCGTTCTTGTGTTTAGTTGGAGGAGTTATGAGTAGTAAAAGCAATAATCAAGGTAGAGCTTATGAGTTCGCTTATCTTATAACTTTGTATGATGAAATATCTAAAGTTAGACCAGCAATAATTGAAAATAATAGTAATTATATTGCTGCAGAAAACGCTTGGCATACACTTTCAGATTCTGAAAAAGACTTATATAAAATAAGTGCATTGGCTGGAGTGAATACGATATTTGAACTAGAGCCACTTATATTAGATGATGGAGATGATGAGTTAGAGTTGAAAATTCAGTCTGATGATAAAGGAAAAGCAGGCGATGTAAGGGATGTTCTTATCATTAGACGTGGAATAGAATGGGAAATTGGTTTAAGTGTTAAGCATAATCACTTTGCTGTTAAACATAGTAGAATATCAAAGAAATTAGACTTTGGTAAGAAATGGTATGGTTTAGAGTGCTCAAAAGAATATTGGGATGACATAAAACCCATATTTGACTATCTTGACGATGAAAAGTCAAAAGGCTCAAAGTGGAGTGAGTTAACTAATAAAGAAGATGATGTTTACGAGCCACTACTAAATGCTTTTAAAAATGAACTTGATAGACAAAATAAATTGTATGGTAAAGATATTCCTAAACTTATGGTAGAGTATTTGTTAGGTCAGTTTGACTTTTATAAAGTCATAGGGATTGATAACAAAAAAATCACTCGAATTCAAAGTTATAATTTAAGAGGAACTTTGAATAAGCAAGGGAAATCAAGAAAAAGAAATATAGAGATCCCCATATCAAATCTTCCAACAAGAATAGTGAGTATAGAGTTTAAACCTAATAGCAAGAATACTCTAGAGTTATATCTTGATGGTGGATGGCAGTTTAGTTTTAGAATTCATAACGCATCAACTAAGGTTGAACCGAGTTTGAAGTTTGATATACAAATAATTGGAATGCCGACGACCATAATATCAATAGATTGTAGATGGCAGATATAATGCGAATATTGCTTTAAAATGCTGGAGGATGGTATGAGTAAACAAAAGGATTCAGAATTATTATATCTGCTTGCAAATAATAACTCAACCAAAGGTATTTATTTCTATAAGGGAAAAGACATTACCATGAATGTAATCATACAAATAAGGGATGTTATTGATATTATAAAACGAGAAGAAGAGATTTCTTTTATTGAAGCGGTAAACAAATTTTATGATTCAAAGACGTACAAAGTGCTCAAGGATACCGAAACTGCTTTATGGGCTGAACCTTCACATTATATTGCAGATCGGTATTATGAAGAGAGAAAAGATAATTAAGCCTAAGATTTGACACTAGCTATTTTTCTTGAACCCTGCCGCAAAGTGTGTTATCCTAGGTTAAAGGTAATGATTAAGATTATTCTCAATTACAGAGAGTGGACAAGTGCTGAAAAGTCCATGGAGAATGTGCTACTTATGAACTGACTGCGAAAGACAGTCCGTTTTCACGCGTTAAGTGATGGTATATCCGATGAGAGATTTGCCTAATGGCAAGTAAATAGGGTGGTAACGCGGGTTTTCTCGTCCCTATTGGGTTATTTCTCATCTTTTTGTTTTGGGAGGGTTTTTATGAAAGCTATGGGATTCGTGCAGCCGTCGTATCCGTTGGTGCCGTTGTCCGATAAGACTTTACTTTTAATAAATGCTGGCATGGTGCCGCTAAAGGACTTTTTTACCGGCGCCGTCAAGCCGCCGGCGACGCGTATGGCGTCTTGCCAAAAGTGCATAAGAACCAACGACATTGAAAACGTCGGCGTTACTGCTAGACACGCTTCGTTCTTTGAAATGCTGGGTAACTTTTCGTTTGGCGACTACTTTAAAAAAGAGGCGATTAGACTGGCTTGGGAGTTCGTCACAAAAGACCTCGCGCTCGATGAAGACAAAGTGTGGGTGACGGTTTATAAAGAAGACGACGAGGCATATGATATTTGGCACGAACAAGAGGGCGTCGCCAAGAATAAAATCGTAAAACTGGGCAAGGACGACAACTTCTGGGAAATCGGTACTGGTAGCGGTCCTTGCGGTCCCTGTAGCGAACTCTATTACGATCGCGGCGAGTCACATGGCTGCGGCAGTCCAGATTGTCAACCGGGCTGTGAATGCGACCGCTTTGTCGAGTTTTGGAACTTGGTATTTACGCAATTTGAACAGTCGCCCGACGGCAGTTACGCACCGCTCGCCAAACCAAATATCGACACCGGTATGGGTTTAGAGCGCATCGCCTGCATAATGCAGGACGTCGATTCAATTTTTGACATCGACGTGATGGTCGACATCAGAGATGAAATCTGCAAAATGGCGAACTGTCAATATGGCGCAGATGCCGTCACCGACGTATCGATTAGAAAGATCACCGATCACATTCGGGCAGTTGTCTTTTTGGTGACCGACGGCGTATTGCCAAACAACGAGGGGCGCGGCTATGTCTTGCGCCGATTGCTCAGACGGGCAGCGCGTCACGGTAAAAAAATTGGCATAACAGATAACTTTTTATATAGGCTCGCTGACAAAGTCATCGAAATCTTTGGCGACGCTTATCCGGAACTGGTCGAGCGCAAGGACTATACCAAAAAAGTTATTAAAATAGAAGAAGAGCGCTTTGCACTGACCATCGATCAGGGATTGGCGATTTTGGACGGCTATATCGACGCGCTGGTCAAAGCGGGTGAAACTGAGTTGAGTGGCGAATTGGCTTTTAAACTGTACGATACTTACGGTTTTCCAATCGATTTAACGACCGAAATCTTGGCGGATAAAGAGATGACGGTTGATGAAGATGGCTTTCAGAATGAAATGGAACAGCAGCGCGCGCGCGCCCGCTCGTCGCGCGACAGCAGTACATTGGGCTGGGCAGATGGAAAACAACTGGCTTTAGATCGCGTTGAGACCGAGTTTTTGGGCTATTCAGAACAGTCTGCTGAAGCTGAGGTGTTGGCGTTAATCGTCGACGATGAGCAGCGCGAATCAGTCGATGTAGCTGGTGAGGTCATCGTCGTTCTCGACCGCACGCCATTTTACGCCGAAAGCGGTGGCCAGACCGGCGATGGCGGCGTCATACAAAATGGCGACGTAAAGCTCGCCGTCGTCGATACGCAACGCGATCAAGCCGGTACTTATTTTCATCACTGTAAATTGCAAAGTGGAAAATTGGCAGTTGGCGACGTCGTGCAGGCGCAAGTCGCCGGCGCCGAGAGAATGTCGATTGCGCGCAATCACACAGCGACCCATTTATTGCACAAAGCGCTTAAAGACGTCTTGGGTGACCACGTTGAACAATCCGGTTCACTGGTCGAAAGCGATCGCTTGCGCTTTGATTTTACGCACTTTAACCCGCTTTCAGCTGATGAAATTAAGCGCGTCGAAGCAATTGTCAATCAAAAGATTTTAGATAGTTTGCCAGTTGACGTCGTCGAAATGCCAATTGCCGAGGCAAAGGCAAAAGGTGCAACGGCGCTGTTTAGCGAAAAATACGGCGATGTCGTCAGAGTGGTCAGCGTCGGCGATTACAGCGTTGAACTGTGCGGCGGCACACACCTGACTAACGCATCGCAAATCGGACTGTTTAAAATCGTCTCCGAAACCGGCGTCGCAGCCGGCGTCAGGAGGATAGAAGCGATTAGCGGACGCGCCGTAGAGACGTTATTAAATCGACAAATGGATTTGCTCGATCGCCTAGCGCAGACGCTAAAGACGTCAGAACAGTCACTTTTACAAAAGGTTGAACAGCTAATCGAAGACAATAAGTCTTTAAAGCGCGAACTCGATGCAACGAAGCAACAGGCTGCCAACAGCTCGTTAGACGATTTAAAGGCCGCAGCGCAAGAAGTCAACGGCGTTTCGGTGATCAGCGCCACATTTGACGACCAAAAAGCCGATGTGTTGCGCAACTTAGCCGATCAATTGACGGCTGACGAAGTGCCCGTCTTGGCTGTGTTGGCAAATAAAAATGGCGAAAAAGTCAACTTTATCGCAATGGCAAATAAAGCTGCCGTCGACAAGGGCGTACACTGCGGTAACGTCGTTCGCGAGCTCGCCAAGACTTGTGGCGGTGGCGGCGGCGGACGCCCCAATATGGCTCAAGCGGGCGGCAAAGATGCTTCCAAGCTTAAAAATGCACTTCAACAATTGCCAAATTTGTTATAAAATAGTAGTGAGAAATTTCGACTGAATGGTTACGACAGGGTGAGCGTTGTCGTGTCGATTAAATATTGCGCCGTGCGCATAGAGGAGGAACTCATGTCTAAGACGATTAAATTCAAATTCGATAACGAAGAAGATTTACAAATAAGAAAAATAGTCGAACGCGTCTACGTGGCATTAGAAGAAAAGGGCTATAACCCAATCAATCAAATGGTGGGTTATTTGATCACGGGCGATCCGACCTATATCACATCGCAGTCCGACGCCAGAAATTTAATCAGAAGTGTCGAGCGCGATGAAATATTAGAAGAATTGCTCAAGTATTTTATCGCCAACGAGTAAGCGATGCGAACGCTGTCATTAGATGTGGGCGATAAGACGATTGGCATCGCCGTAACCGATTTGCTCAATATTACAGCCCAGGGGCTGGAGACGTATTACCGTACGACGGTTAAAGCCGACGTCAAGCATATTGAGGCGCTCTGTCGTGACTTGACCGTCACTACAATCGTCTACGGCAACCCGCTACACATGAACGGCGATGTCAGTCAGCAATCGCAAAAGGTTTTTAGTTTTATTAAACAACTCCAAAAAAAGATTCAGTATGGCACTGCAATTGATTGGCAGATAGACTTTTGCCCAATCGATGAACGGCTGACGTCAATGCAAGCCGAGGGCATTATGAAGATGGCAGATTTGTCGCGCAAAGAACGCGCTAAACACGTCGATAAAATTGCAGCCCAGTTGATTTTAGAACAGTACTTAGCCACGAGGTGAAAATGGACAATACAACGCATATAACAATGCTCGATGAAAATGATAAATCGGTATCGATGGAGGTCGTTGCGTCTTTAAAAGTGAACAATGTCGACTACGCAATTCTGAAAGATGCGGCGCGTGACGAAGACTATATTTTTAAGGTCAGCGGCGACCCCGAAAATCAAACGTTTGAAATGGTTGAAGACGAAACCGTTCTACGCGAAGTTGTCGATGCCTATTACGAACTAATTGACTAATAATATGATTATCCCAGATTATTATAGGTTAATTACTTGTTTTTTTGGTCGTTCTATGTTATCATCTAAATAATAATCAGTTGATAATCGACTTAGGAGGGACTATTTTGGATTCTAGTGAATTAAAGAGTATCTTACGCTCAAAAGGGTATAAGTTGACGCCACAGCGCAGGGCGGTGCTGGACGTTTTACTAAAGGGGCGCGGTCAACACTTAACAGCTGAGGAAATATACGACGAAGTTAGATCTGATTGTCCTGACATTGGCTTGGCGACCGTCTATCGCACGGTGCAATTGCTCAGCAATATGAAGATTCTGATGAAGATGAACCTAGAAGACGGCATTACCCGCTACGAGATGAATTTGGACGAGGAACACCATCATCATCACTTGATTTGCGAAAGCTGTGGTAAAATCTACGAAGTAATGGACGATTTACTAGAAGACGTCGAGTCGAAAGTAGAAGCAGAATACAATTTCAAAATATTAGATCATAAATTAAAATTTTACGGTGTTTGCAAAGATTGTCGCTAGCGCTTAGTACAATTGCAAATTTGCTGCACCGACTGAGCCCGGGTGTTTGCGTGTGAAACGTGGATCCGGGTATTCTTAGTGTGGAGGTACAATGAAGAAAGTATTAAAAATTATTCCCTTGGGGGGATTAAACGAAATCGGAAAGAATATGACAGCCTATGAATACGGTAATAATATCGTCATCGTAGACTGCGGTGTTAAATTTCCGGAAGATGAAATGTTGGGTATTGATTTGGTTATTCCCAACTTTAATTATCTGATTGAAAACAAAGAAAAGATTAGAGCGCTGTTAATTACGCACGGTCACGAGGACCACATTGGTGGCATACCGTTCTTTTTACAAGACATCGACGTGCCGATATACACTGCAAAGTTGACGGCGGCGTTGATTAGGCGCAAGCTCGAAGAGCATCCGCAGCTTCCCAAAGTGCGCATCAATGAAATAACTGACGGACAAGAGATTAAAATCGGTCCCTATGTCGTGGAGTTTATTCGCGTCAACCACTCAATTCCCGACGCCATGGCAATTTGCATAAAAACGCCCTTGGGCGCTATTATTCAAACCGGAGACTTTAAAGTCGACTATACGCCAATCGACAATAAACCGATTAACCTACAGCGCTTTGCCGAGCTCGGTCACGAGGGCGTCTTGGCACTTTTAGCAGATTCTACTAATGCGGCGCGCCCCGGCTATACGATGAGCGAGTCGAGTGTCGGCGATACGTTTGAAACGCTTTTTAGACACGCCGACGACAAGCGCATCATCGTCGCCAGCTTTGCCTCAAATGTGCATAGATTACAGCAAATCGTCAACGCGGCGATTATCAACGATAGAAAAGTCGCCTTTTCCGGTAGAAGTATGCTCAACACCGTGCGCGTCGCGACCGAAATCGACTATCTCAACATACCGGAAAATGCCTTAATCGACGTCGAAGACGCCAATCGCTACCCCGACAACGAAATCTGTATCGTCACGACCGGATCGCAGGGCGAATCGATGGCGGCGCTCACCAGAATGGCAAATAACGATCACTTTTCGGTACAGATTAGAGAAGGCGATTTAATTATCTTGTCATCTACGCCGATTCCGGGCAACGAAAAGAGCGTCAGCCGCGTCATCAATAAGCTTTACGAACAGGGCGCTGAGGTGGTCTACAATAAACTCGCCGACGTGCACGTGTCCGGTCACGCATGTCAGGAAGAGCTCAAAATTATTCACAGTTTGGTCAAGCCAAAGTACTTCATTCCGGTACACGGCGAATTTACCCACTTAATGCAGCACGCTGGACTAGCTCAAAAAATGGGCATGGGCAAAGACGATATTTTCATTATTGAAAACGGCGACGTCATCGAGTTTAGCGCGCAAGGCGCCAAGCGCGCCGGCAAAGTGGAGTCCGGGTCGACTTTAATTGACGGTCTCGGCGTCGGCGATATCGGCAATGTCGTCTTGCGCGATAGGCGCATATTATCAGAAGAAGGTCTCATTATGATCGTCGTTGCAATGAATGGCGATGGCAAGTTTTTAAGTGGTCCAGATCTCGTTTCGCGCGGCTTTATCTACATCAGAGAATCAGAAGAATTTATGAATACGGCGCGCCAAAAGTTACAGAGTAAAATGGCACACATCGAAAATGAGGGCATAAAGGAATGGGCAAAAGTCAAGTCCTTACTTAAAAATGAACTCAGTCAGTACATATACCAAGAAATGCGTCGCCGTCCGATTATTTTACCGGTCATCGTCAACATTCAATCTTAGGGGGAAATGTGAAAAGAATACTGTTGGCAATCGTCGTACTGACGATGCTATTGACTACCGCTTGCAATACGGAAGAATTGATGCGCGCGGTCGACCCAAACGATGACAACGAATACGACTTCACCGTACCAAAAGGTGCCGGAACAAAGCAAATTGCCAAACTGTTGGAAGAGGCGGAACTGATCAATAAATCGTACGCCTTTGTCGCCGCCGCCAAGCGTCTAAAGTTGGACGACAAGTTAAAAGCCGGCGACTACAAGCTAAAAAAATCGATGACGACGGAGCAAATCGTCCAAAAAATCGCCGCTGGTGAAATCTATATCGACCTCGTAAAAGTGACGATACCGGAGGGCTTTGAATACGTCGAAATCGCCGATCGACTGGAAAAAATGGCGCTTATTGACCGCGCCAAATTTGACGATTTGGCAGAAAACTATAATTTCGACTATCGCTTTTTGACGACCGAGCGCGAATACGAACACAGGTTAGAGGGCTTTCTCTATCCGGCGACTTACGACATTAAGGCGGGTAGCGATGAACTGACAATATTAAAGACGATGTTAGGCACCTTTGATAAGCACTTTACCGATCAGTATTATCAGCGCGCCAGCGAGCTCGGCTACACAGTCGATCAAATCGTCACATTGGCATCTGTGGTGGAGCGCGAATGCGTTGTCGCCGACGAATTAAAGCAAATATCTGCGGTTTTTCACAATCGCTTAAACGATGAGTATAAGCTAGAAGCCGACTCGACAGTTCAGTATATTACCAAAGAGCGCAAAGAAAAAATGCTCAATTCTGACATTGCGGTAGACACGCCCTATAATACTTATATGTATCCGGGGCTGCCGCCGTCGCCAATCTGTAGTCCGAGCATTGCGGCAATTGAAGCGGCGCTCTATCCGGCGGATAGCAAATTGTACTACTTTGTCGTAACCGGCGACAATGACGGGCGCCATAATTTTTCGGAGACTTATCAGCAACATCTAAAATACAAGCGCGAAGCCGAAGCTAAATTAAAGAAGTAGCGTCGCGCTGATAAAGGCGTTTTTGTCATTTCGAGTGTAATCGAGAAATCTCGGGTTTTAAAAAGCGATTCAAAGGGGAGTATATGGCATTTGTCAAGCACAACGTCGCCTGTTATATCGATAAAAAAATGCAACCGACCGATTCTGCTATCTGTGCGATCAGGTCGACCGGCATCGCGCACAATATACCGGTTATCAGTGACGAGGTTGCCGCTTTTCTATGCGTTCAGTTGGCGCTGGTCAAACCGCGCAACATTTTGGAAATTGGCACTGCAATTGGCTATTCCGGCGCCTTGCTGCTAACGCAAAGCGCAGCGCATTTGACGACAATTGAACTCAATCCGGCGAATTATAAAATGGCAGAGCAACACTTTGCCGACTTACAGCTGAGCGGTCGCACCACAATGCTATTGGGCGACGCCGCTGAACAGCTCGAAGCGCTGCCGCAAAATCACTACCAGTTTATCTTTATCGACGCCGCCAAAGGACATTACTTAGACTATTTTAAGAAGTGCGACAAGCTGCTCCAAACGGGCGGCTTGATTATTGCCGACAACGTGTTGCACAAGGGCTACGTAGCCGGCGAACCGCATCCGCGGCGCCAGCGCACGATTATTCAAAGAATGAATCAATTTATCGACTATGTTTGCAAACAGCCAAACTATACCAGTTCGCTACTATCGCTGGGCGATGGCGTATTGATGGCAGTAAAGAGGACTATATGAATAGAATAGAATTATTGGCACCAGCGGGCGATTTAGAAAAACTTAAATACGCCGTCATCTACGGTGCCGATGCCGTATACATCGGCGGCGAAATATTTGGCATGCGCGTCAGCGCCAAAAATTTTAGCGTCGAACAGATGGCAGAAGGCATTGAATTTGCGCATCAACGCGGTGCCAAAGTTTATTTGACGCTCAACATAATACCGCATAACGAAGATATTGCCGTACTGCAAGACTATTTGACGGCGATTGCCGAGCTGCCGTTCGACGCCTATATCGTCTCTGACCCGGGTGTGTTAAGCGTCGTAAAAGAGCGCTTTCCAGACGCCGAGCTGCACCTCAGCACGCAGGCAAATAACACCAACTATCGCAGCGCGCTATTTTGGCATCAGTTTGGCGTCTCGCGCGTTATACTGGCGCGCGAACTCTCTTTTGCAGAAATTGCCGAAATTAGAAAAAACGTGCCGGAAACACTGGAGCTAGAAGCCTTTGTACACGGCTCAATGTGCATTTCTTATTCGGGGCGCTGTTTGATTTCAAACTACATGACGGGGCGCGACGCCAATCAGGGCGCCTGTGCGCACCCCTGCCGCTGGAAGTACCATTTGGTCGAAGAGCAGCGACCGGGCGAGTATTACCCAATCGAAGAAACCGAGGGCGGCACCTACTTTTTTAATTCCAAAGACCTCTGTATGATCGAACAAATACCGCAGCTCGTCGAATCGGGTTTGGCGAGCTTAAAAATTGAAGGGCGTGCCAAGACGATTTACTACGTAGCCAGCGTCGTCCGAGCCTATCGCAAGGCGCTCGACGACTACTACGCCAATCCGCAAGACTATCGCTTTGACAACACTTTGATTGACGAAATAAAAAAAGCCAGTCACCGCGAGTTCACCAGCGGCTTTTACAACGAAAAGGCAGCAGATGATTCACAGCTTTACAGCAGCAGCGCCTACATTCGCGATTACGACTTTATCGGCATCGTCAAAGATTACGATGCCGCGACGGGTTACGCCCGCGTCGAACAGCGCAATCGTCTGTTTAAGGGCGATGCCATCGAAATTATGGGCAGCGGCTTCCGCGGCTTTGCGCAGACTATCGAAGAACTGTTAGACAAAGATAAAAAGCCAATCGATGTCGCCCCGCACGCTCAACAGATAATTTACATTAAAATGGATCAAGCGGTGCGCGAGTACGATATACTGCGTCGCGCGGTAACTAAATAAATAGCTTTTAGAAACAGTGTTTGACTTAGCTACCGTAGCCATTTGCAGCTCGGTAGCTTTTTTTATTGTAACTTTCCAAACTATAAACATTGCATTTTGGTTTAACATGTCAGTGGCTATTGCCGATATTATAGTCGCTGGAAGTATTGTTATAATCAAAAGGGCAGGCGAATGGAGCGCTTATGAACGATTGGATTATTGGCATGTTAGTTTTTTTATACGGTCTGGCTATTGGCAGTTTCTTAAATGTAGTTATTTATCGCATGCCATTAGGTCAGTCGTTTGTGGTAGGGCGTTCGTTTTGTCCGAGTTGCCAGCATCAACTTTCGGCGCGCGATTTGGTGCCACTATTTAGCTACTTGGCGCAATTCGGCAAGTGTCGCTATTGCAAAGCGCCGATATCAGCGCGCTATCCGCTCGTCGAATTATTAAATGGCTTGTTGTTTTTTCTCGTTTACAAAAAGTGGGGGCTGACAATCGATGCACTCTTCGACGCCATCTTGTTATCTGCCATCCTCGTCGCAGCCTTGATCGATTATGACACCCATAAAATTCCCAATCGCTTAAACGCCTTTGTAGCGCTGTTAGCACTTGTCAGATTATCTATAAATTTCAGTCGTTTTAGCGCAGTGCTGCCGGGTATTCTATTGATGATTGCCTTCTTTGCACTTGTATTGGGACTGTCATTTCTACTTAAACGCACGCTCTTCGGCATGGGCGATATCAAATTGCTCTTAGCGCTCAGTTTGTACTTTGATTATTCGTCATTATTAGTGTTGTTGGCAATTGCCTTTAGCGTTGCCGGTCTGATGGCGCTGATGATGTTTTCGGTTGGCGAAAAGTCGCTTCACAGCCGTCTGCCGATGGGACCCTATTTTGCCATTGCCACTGTTTTAACTGTGCTTTATGGCGATTTATTGATATTATTTATAAAATAAAAATGGAGTAAAAATGGTTAATAAAAAGAGAATTGGCGATTTATTGATCGAGCAGGGCTTAATCAGTTTTGAGCAGTTGCAAGTCGCCTTGGAAAAGCAAAGAGAGCTGGGCGAAAAATTGGGCAATGTTTTAATTCAGCTAGACATGATTTCCGAACAACAATTATTTAAGACATTGGAAATACATTTTGGCATACCCTATGTCGATATTAACATGATAACCATCGACCCCAAAGTGCCCAAAATCATAACTGAAAACCTGGCAAAGATGCACAATCTCATACCAATTAAGCTCGAAAAAGGGCGCTTAACCGTAGCAATGTCCGACCCGCTCGACATGATTGCTAAAGAAGACATTAGCTTTGCGACCGGTTTTGAAATCGACGTCGTCGTGTCACCCGAACAAGATATAAAACGCGCAATTCGGCGTTACTACGACGCTTCGGAAAGAGCCGAACGGGCGGCGCTCGACTACATTAATCAAAATGATGAGGTCGAGGACGAGGACGACGAAGAAAGCGCTGGTGTCGTCAATTCGCCAATGGTGCGTTTGGTCAATACCATTATTGCGCAGGCGATTCGCATGCGCGCCAGCGATATTCACGTTGAACCATTTGACGATAGGGTGCGAATCAGGTTTAGAGTCGACGGCGTACTGCGCGAAATCATGACGACGCCAATCAATACCCACGGCGCGATTGTCGCGCGCATTAAAATCATGGGTAAAATGAATATTTCGGAGCGCCGCATACCGCAAGACGGACGCATCGAAACGACGATAGACGGCACGGAAATAGACATGCGGATTTCGGTTTTGCCGACTGTACACGGCGAAAAAGTCGTCATACGCCTGCTCGATCACAGCAATATCATATCGAATTTGGAAGAACTGGGCTTTAACGAAGAGAACAGTCGCAGAATAAATAAAGTTTTAAGCGTACCAGAAGGCATTATTCTAGCCACTGGTCCGACTGGCTCCGGTAAGACGACGACGCTTTATACGCTATTGCGCAAGTATAATCAGATAGACAGAAATATTATAACAATTGAGAATCCAGTAGAGTACCGCTTGGACGGCATCAATCAGGTGCAGGTAAATAACAAAGCCGGGTTGACATTTTCCAGCGGCTTGCGTTCGATTTTGCGACAGGATCCCGATATTGTAATGGTCGGTGAAATACGCGATAACGAAACGGCACAAATTGCAATACGCGCCGCGATTACCGGTCACATCGTCTTGTCGACGCTTCATACCAACGACACCGCCAGCACATTGACGCGACTGGTAGACATGGGAATTGAAAATTATTTAGTTGCTACGGCTACCGTCGGCATACTGGCGCAGCGCTTGGTTAAGCGAGTTTGTCAAAAGTGCAAACATGCTTATCAAGCCAGCGCCGACGAAAAGCAGCGCTTGTCAATCGACGCGGATCAGCCTTTAACGCTGTGGCGCGGCAGCGGTTGCAACGCTTGTAATAAAACCGGTTACAGCGGCAGAATCGCCATACACGAGGTGATGATTGTCGACCGCAAAATTAAAAAAATGATGTTTCAAAACGAAAGCGCCGAAACCATTAAGCAATGCGCTGTCGAAGCGGGCATGTTAACGCTTTACGACAGCTGCAAAGAGCGGGTTTTAGAAGGCGTGACGACTGTAGACGAATTGATGCGCGTGGCGTATTCAATAGATTAGGAGCATATTTTGAAAATGGATGATATTTTAAAGAACGCCGTGGCGATGGGAGCATCGGATATACACATAACAGTGGGGTCACCGGTAATCTATCGCTTAGATGGCGTTTTAAAACCGATTGACGATCGCAAATTGATGCCGCAAGACGCCGAAGACATCGTCCTCAGCATGATGAATCAACAGCAGAAAGAAAAATTTGCAGAAAACGGCGAGGTCGACTTTTCCTACGCGCTGTCCCACGTCGGTCGCTTTCGGGTAAACGCCTTTATGCAGCGCGGTACTATGGGTATGGCAGTGCGCGTCGTCGTATTAGACATTCCCAAAATTAGCGCGCTGGGTCTGCCGCCCGTCGTCAGGGAATTGACTGAAAAGAAAAGTGGACTGATTTTGGTTACCGGTCCGACCGGAAGCGGTAAATCGACTACGCTGGCGTCGATGATCGATGTCATCAACGGCAGTCGCAACGACCATATTATTACAATCGAAGACCCAATTGAATATCTTCACAAACACAATCAGTGTATCGTCAATCAGCGCGAAATCGGCGCCGACTCAAAGAGCTTCGGCAACGCCTTGCGTGCCGCTTTACGTCAGGACCCAGATATTATTTTAGTCGGCGAAATGCGCGACGCCGACACGATGCAAACGGCAATCACCGCCGCCGAAACGGGGCACTTGGTCATGTCGACACTGCATACAAAGAGTGCGGTTGAAACAATTGAACGGATTATCGACGTATTTCCGCCGCATCAGCAAAATCAAGTGCGCATTCAGTTGGCGTCGATTTTGGAAGCGGTCATCTCGCAGCGCTTATTGCCGCGTGCCGACGGCAGCGGACGCGTCGTCGCCTACGAAATACTGATCGCCAATCGGGCGGCGCGCAATTTAATTCGCACCGGGAAAACACATCAATTGCAGACGGTGTTGGAAACCGGTAGTCAGTTTGGCATGGTGACCATGGCTAACTCGCTGCTGCGCTTGCACAAAGAAGGCAAAATAAACCGAAAGATAATGACCAGTTATTTACCTGATGACATCATTGCCAAGTTGCGTATGGAACGCTATTAGGAGGCATTATGGCACAGTCATTTGAAGTGCGTGAAATAGACTTATCGGGGAGCGTAGTCACGTCGATTTACAACGCCGAGAGCGAACAGATGGTGCTCGATATGATAAGGCAGAAGGGGCACACGCCGGTTGCAATACAATTGGCATCCGACATCAAGGCGGCGGATAAAAACATTGAATTATTTCCGCGTCGAATCAAGACAAAAGACCTCTTCATCTTTTGTAAACAAGTCAGCACCATGCTCTATGCCGGCATGCCGCTTATCGAGACGCTAATCGTCATAAAAGAACAATCTATCAACAAGCGCATGCGCAAAGTCAGCGGCGAAATGATTGAACAATTACAAAAGGGCGAAATGCTTTCTTCTTCAATGAAGCGCCACGATAAAGACTTTCCCAAGATTTTAATTGAAATGGTCGAAACGGGCGAAGTCTCCGGTAACTTGGACGGCGTGTTGGACAAAATGGCAAATCACTTTTCGAAAGAGCATAAAATTCAACAAAGAGTTAAAAGTGCAATGATCTATCCGATTTTTATCGCCATTATAGCGATTGCCGCAGTCGTATACTTATTGACAGCGGTAATGCCGACATTTGTCGAATTATACAGCGACAGTGACGTCGAATTGCCGGCGCTCACTCAAAAAATGCTCGATTTTAGCGATTTTTTCGTCCATTATTGGTATGTACTGATCATTGCAATCGTATTTGTGATATGGGCGGTCAGGCGCTTTTTTAAATCGCCGACCGGAAAATACGTCTTTGACTACACTGTCTTAAAAATCCCATTCGTCAACAGGGCGGTAATAAAAATTGCCACTGCGCGCTTTACCAGAACGCTGGCGATGTTATTGTCGAGCGGCATACCGCTATTAGATGCTTTACACTATTCGACAAATGTTACAAATAACGCGATAATCATTAAAGGAATTGGCGGAGTTGCCGATGATATTAAAAAGGGGATTAATTTGAGTGCAATTTTAAAGCGCGTCAACACATTCCCTAAAATGATGATATCGATGGTTAAAGTCGGCGAAGAATCGGGTGCAATCGAGGAAATGCTCAATCGTAGCGCAAATTTCTATGAAGACGAGTTAGAAGAGGCGATTAAGCAGTTAACTTCTCTGATTGAACCATTGATGATTCTAATGGTAGCAGCTATGGTGGGATTTATCGTATTGTCGATGATACTGCCAATGTTTGAAATGTTCAAGACGGTTAATTAGGAGGATTAAGTATGAACATCTTAAAAGCGAAGCGTAGGAAAAAGGGATTTACATTAGTTGAACTTATTGTAGTCATCGTCATCTTGGGGCTTTTAATCGGCATTGCCGTACCGCGCTATAATCAGATTTCTGCAAAGGCGAAGACGACTGCCGACGAGGCGACGGCGCGCACGATTATTAGCGCAATTCACTTAGCGGCAGCCGATCACGACGGCGATGTTGGAAAAGTGACTGCCACGGACGTGTCAAAATTAGTGTCTGTACAAGTTGAAAAAACCCACAATCCTTCTGGTAATAACTGGGGTTTCACATATGACAGCACTAATAAGGTAATAAAAATTTTCCACAAACGACAACAGATAATGTCTAAATAAGTCGATTAAAATTTACTTTTTTGAGGCGTCGAACTATCGCACAGCGCGCGACTATTCGGCGTCTTTTATTGTGTACCAATTGCGATTAAAGTAACTGCTAAAATTGCCGATGTATATAAAAGAGCACTAGTAATACGAATTTTGCGGCAACTTTGCTAGGTCGATTAGCTCGTCGTGACTCTGATGCTACTAGAGTGTTCAAATGATTGATTAGGAGGCTTGTTTATGAATATCCAAAAAGCGAAGCGTAGAAAAAATGGCTTTACCCTAGTTGAACTTATTGTAGTCATCGTCATCTTGGGACTTTTGGTCGGCATTGCCGTACCGCGCTATAATCAGATTTCAACTAAGGCAAAGACGACTGCCGACGAGGCGACGGCGCGCACGATTATCAGCGCGATCCACTTGGCAGCCGCTGATCACGACGGCGATATCAGTGCTGTGACCCCCGGTGAGGTTTCGCGTTTGGTGTCAGTTACAGTGCAGTACGCCCAGTCGCCATCTGGCGAAAACTGGGGGTATACATATAATCCCACTACTAAAATAATATCTATTTATCACAAAAATAAACTGATAATGAAGAAATAAGCTTTATCGCTTATTGAATGTCGTCGGTATGAGGCGTGAACTATTGCACTACGTGGCGATTGGTTGACGCCTTTTACAGTTAACTATAAGTAGGTAGTCTATGAAAGTGCTTAAAAAAATAAAGAGCGAAGAGGGTTCCGCCTTGTTGTGGGCGATTACAATGATGATGATCTTAGTGGTTTTTAGCGCTTCTATCAGCATGATAAGCGCCCAAAACAACAAGCAAATTTTACATCAGTACAATGTTATCAAGGCGGGCTATATCGCCGAGGCGGGCGTCGAGCTGGCGTATCAAACGCTGTTAAGCAACAATCACGGCAGTCGATTAATCGATCATTTAGACAGTTTTTCAATGCCGCGCCGACACAGCGAAAACATCGTTCAAGATGGTCGCGTGGTCGGCAGCTTTAACGCCGAAATAGACGTTGCGAGCAGCGCAGGCGTCGATTGGGTGGTAATTACTTCGGTTGGCAGCTTGACCAATTCTGAAATTAAAGTGGCGCGCGTCTTAAAGATAAATCGCAACAATAGTGAGGAGATCATCCGCGATGAACGCTTACAGTAAACGAAAGGGCGTCACCCTAATAGAATTTTTGTTAGCTGCACTCATCGGCGTTACCGTCATTATGGTAATCGGTAGTATTTTGTTTTTTTCATTGCAGACTTTACCGCATAGCGAACGCGAGCACGATGCCCAACAGGCACTGCGCGTGTCTGCCGATGTCGCCACTAAGAAAATCGAGTCGGCTACGACACTCTTTTTATTGCCCGACCAAAAACTGAGCGATGCAGATTTAAAGCCGCATTGGAATTATCTGGGGCTGAACGCTGACGGAACTGAAATTGTAAATTATATATACGATAAGGACAGTGGTGCACACAGCAAACAGATTTTAGCGCGTGGCAATTTGGCGTTTATCTATGATTTTGTCGCCAGTAAACGCGCCGATAGCAATATAATTGATTTTGCGATAAGCGCAACTAATCAGGCGACGTCCGCCGTTAAAACGTTAACCGTTTCAGCGCGACCGATAAACGCCAATTATATTGACGCGCCGACGCTGGGCACACAATTGTCTTATGCATTTGCTTATCGCGATCGACAAATAGCAGACGAAAAAACGGTAGCCGCTGTCTCCATTTTGGTCGACGCCTCTGCCAGTATGAATGACGACTTAGCGGGCAATCTGACGGTTGACGATAGCGCTAAGCGCATCGTCGCGGTCGAGAATGCATTACTCGGTCACGCTGACAAACAAAATGTAGTAAAGGGCATTATAAACGAATTTAGCGCTGAAAATGCCGTTGAAATGGCGTTGATACCGTTTAATCTAACTGCCAACATACCGATTCCCAACAAATTTTCGACAGCTGCCGACGACAGTTTAATCCACCGCTATCAGTTTTACGACGTCGCCTCAAAAGCTGAGCGAGAAGATTTATTTAACGCGGTCAGAAAGCTTTCCAGCGTCGTTGGCAACGGTTCAAATGTCGGCGATGCCCTGCGCAGAGCTTATTATAGCCATCTGCGGTTTGCAAATGAGGTGCAGTCTTCAAGCGAATACGGCGCCGGTCACAGCACGGAAAACTATATCATAGTCGTATTGGACGGCGCCGCGACCTACGCCTCGTCCGTCGGCGGCACGTCGAGCGATCGCTTTAAAGACGATGCCGGCGATCAACCCTATCTGTCGATCAACGCCGACCCAGCCAAATGGTTCAGCGCCGGCATAATCGGCTATGGCGACAAGACTTCAACGCCCGCCGAACAGTACGTCAGATTGTTTGGCGCTAAAATTAAAACGTTGAGCAGCGGCATTTACATCGTGGCTTACACTGAGAATGCAACTGAACTGACGCAGATAAGGGATATTGCCAATGTGCTCGGCGTAACCAATGACCATTTTTACCCTGTGACGACAAGTTATGATATCGATGCCATTATGACAGATATTAAACAAGCTATAGTAAAAGATTTGTGGACTGTGCGCGGACCAAAGTAAGGTGATTTAATGAAACGTAAAGGCTTTACACTTATCGAAGTGATATTAGCAGTAATTATAATCTCAATAATTTCAGCTGGTTTTATGACGGCGTTGCGCGCTAATTTTATTTCGCTTTCGGCGGGCAAGCGCAAAACCGACGAAGTACTTGCCAATAAATCTTTGATTGACGGCGAAATAGAAAAGACCAGATCGTCTTTGAGTGACGGTTCGCTCGTCGCGAACAAGACGGTGGCTAATCCCTTTAATCTCTTGCCGTCGATTGAGCTCTACCAGTTGCAGCGCACGACGGCGGGCAAACAATTTGTGACATGGGTGGGACCAAAAGAGCAGCGCGGCTTTATGCGTGCTGGGCTACAAGACGTCTCGCTAGAAGTAAAAGGCGCATCAAACACCTGCGTTTTTTACCACGCTCAAAACGGATTGTTTTTAGAAGGCGATTACGCTGTCAAAGCGGGTACGGAAAGCGCTTTTGATAGCGTCGTTTACGATTGGTATATTTCGCGCCCCGAGTTTAATATTGCAATTCGCGACGCAGCGCTGATCAACGAAAGTGAATGGGGTACGCGTTATCCGCAGTTTCCAAACGACTACGTCTTATTAAAAGGCGACGCTGGACGGCGACTGAATATAGTTCCCGATTATGCAAATAGACACATTTTACTCAATGTAACACCGCTCGATAAAAGCGGCGTTGTCGGTGAAGCGATGCAAAGCGCACCACAATTCTTTAGCGGGCTGCCGACTACAGATTATTTGACAACGCATTTTGACGCCAACTTAATCAATTTGCAGAAGGCGCAGAGCAATAGCGGCGAGGTCTACGGCGATCGCCTAAATGCCTGGTATGACATAGCAAACAACCATTATTACAACATTGCAGAAGAGGCGCGTCCAATCGTTCAGCGGCAACCTATCGATGGCGATTTCGTCGCTCAACACGTGCAGTTTGACGCGTCTACACACCTTACAATAAACAATAGCAGCTTAGTTGATTATGGGAATTTTAGTGCATTTATGCTGATAAATACTCTAAACGGCGGACCGGTTTTTGACGATACTACAACTGTGAGTAATATGACTACGGTTGACGTCAATGGCGATTGGCGTATAGTCGTCTGCGATTTACAGTGCTCCAGTCCATATATCCGTCTCGGCTACGGCGACTATAAGCTGGCAGAGTTAATCTTATATAATCACTTATTAGAGCGCTCCGAAAAGCTTGCGCTACTGCAACATTTGGCAAATAAGTATCGTCCGCTCGCGCCGCGCGACAAGGTTCAAAGCATAAATGACATTACCGAAACTACAAAGTTGGGAGAACTGCATATTATGCCGGTAGCGGCTTTAGCAGTAATGTCGGATGGCAGTCATCGACGCGTTCCCGTCGTTTGGGACGACGTCGTGACAAATGAGCAAATTGGCGTTTTTAACGCGCGTGGTCACCTGCTGGGAGATGAAGAAAAGCAACTGACTTACAAGTTAATAGTCGAAGAAAGCACTACTGAAAATTAGCGGAGAAGCGGGAATGAAAAAGACGAAAAACTACAAAAAGACATTGGTTTTAGATATGGGAAACCGTTATATCAGATGTGTAGTCGGTCGTTTATACAGCGGAACGATAAAAGTTGATACGACGTTTAGCATTCCACTAGATGAGGGCATATACGAAAATGGCGTTATTTTGGACAGTGGACGGCTCTGTTCGGCAATCGTTTCTAATTTGCGCTTGCATCACGTCAAAGTGAAAAACTGTGTTGTCGTCACCGAAAGTAGAGAAATCTTAAAGCGAATTATTTCAGTGCCGCGAATTGCTGAGTCCGATATCAAAAATATGTTGAAGTACGAAATTGGTCAGTATTTGCCAATTGACTTAGAGGACTACATTTTACAATATCACATCTTGGGTACAAGCGAAGAAGAAGAGGGCAAGGTAGATGTCGAAATCGTCGTTATGCCAAAAGAAATCGCCAAGTCGCATTTTGATTTATTGCTCAATGTCAATTTAAAGCCGGTGGCACTGGATTTAAAGAGCGCTTGTATGTTGCGTTTGCTCAACGCCTGTAACGAGCTAGACTACGATAAAGTCTACGCGACGCTCGACGTCGACTACGAAAAGACGGAAATCAATATCATTGAAGGCAACCAAATTCGCTTAAATAGAATCATCGGTTCTGGTTTGAAGGATTTTAATACGGTTTTGGCGAATAACAATATAACCGATCGCGTTAAAATAAGACAAATATACGACGCCGTTTCACAGTACGGTCTCGTCAATTATAATATCGGCATGGAAGAACTGGGCATTGTAATCGACGATCAATTATACAGTGATATCATTACCTTTTTTACTGATTTGATGAGTCAAATTGAACGCGTTTTTAAGTATTTTACATCGCGTAGTTTATTTAATTCGATCGATCAAACGATTATTTACGGCAATTTGAGTATGGTCAATAAAATCGATAGTTTTTTTGAAAGTAACACCAATTCGCCCACAATGATATTCCAACCCTGCAATATTAACGTCTGCGACTGTGAACTAACCGGCTCGGAGTTCCCGCTCTACGTCGTCGCTTTGGGTGGATTGTTAAAAAAATAGGAGCGTGCTGTGTCAAACTATAATTTTTTTAGTCCCTATATTGCAGTTCCCAGAAAGACCAACTACAAGCTGATCGTCTACTACGTGATCGTCGCTATTATTATTGGCGGTTTGCTATTGGCATATTTTCACATGGAAGGGCAGATTCGCGCGACGCGCGCCGAAGTCGAAGTGCTCAATAATCAGGTGTCCAGCCAAAAAACTGCCGACAATCTAAGTGATGTAAAAAAGACAAAACAGTCTTTAGCTAAAATGGATATTGCGCTCAGCCAAATGATGATATTAAAAAAAATCAGTGCCGAAATGGATAATTTTGACGCTTCTCTTTTAACTGCCATTCAAAGCAGTCTCCCGCAAAATATCTTCGTCAGCGAGATAAGTGTCGACGCGCAGTCGGTTAAATTGACAGGCTACGGCATCGATATCGAGGTCGTCACTTTATTTAGTCATCAGCTGGAGCAACAATTAAACGGCGCTCACGTATCAATCGATTCAATCGTACAAGATGGTTATAACTATTATTACGATATTGTCATCAAAGGAGCTGGAGGCTACAATGAAATTAACTAGAGGCGAAAAGCGATTGTTAGTCGTTTTGCTCCTAATTCTGATAATGGCGGCGTATTATTACTTTGTATTCCTCGTGCAGGAAAAGACATTAGAAGCGCTACAAGATGAAAAGACAGATTTAAACGAACGCTGGGAGCAGACGTCTGAACAGCTAAAGGTCGGCAAAGTCGACAAGCATCACTTAGAAAGCGTGCAGACGCTAATCGACGAAAACGCCGCTTACTTTTACGGGTCGTTATCGCAGAGTGAATTTTTAATGATCATTAATGAAATTGCCAAAAAAACGGGTGTGGAAATCGTCGATATTGAGCTCGATTACAACACGCAATCCGTTCAGGAGTACATACTTAACAACTATTTACAAGATGAGAGCGCGACTGAAGCGACTAACGCAGAAATGAGTGCAAGTGGTCAACCGATGGGAGAGATACATCGCCAGCGCGCCGAAATCAATTGTCGGGCATCCTACCAGACGCTGAGCGATTTCATTAACGAAATAAACAGTTCTACTAAAAAGCTCAATATCGCCGAGCTTAAATTGACGGCTGGCGAGGGTGAGCTGCTCGACTGTCGCCTGGCGGTCGGCGTAAATCACATGCCGGCGCTCGATAAATACATCGATAAAAATGACGGTGCGAATCGCTTTGCCTTAGCCGCCCAGCAAAGGAAGCAAGAGGCGATGTTTAACCCCTATCAGGATTACGACGAACGCATTAAACGCGCTCAAACAGACCGTGCGGCGCGCTTTGAAGATCCCACAGTGGCTTTAAATCAGCCCGCTGAAACGCCGGATTTGGAGACTGTCGAAGCGCCGACGGAACCCGCTGAAGCCGCTAGACTACTGTTTGACTTTCGCAATTTAGACTACTTCTTTGCCGGCAACAAGCCGGAGATTAACGGCACGCTAACATTGCAAGACAATGCGCTCAGCGATCACAAAATTGCCTTTTTAAACTATCGTTTTCACGATTTAAACGGCGTAAATCAAGCCAATGTCGTATTCCCTGAGCAAGTTGTGATGTGTCGGGACTACAGCCGCAAATTGCGCTTAAAACTTTATAGCGAGCAGGCGCAGCGCAACGCCGTGAAAGTAGAAATAATCGACGCTGCCGCTAATCGCTACAGCGCTAGTTTTGACAGTGTTGCCAACGCGGCGGATTGGCAATACGCGTACGCCGATTTACCGTCTGACTTGCACTATCCGATTATGATAAAGCGCATCTATGTCGAAGGCGATGGCGTACAGCAGGACTTGAGTGGTGAACTGTATTTAGATAGCTTGGCGGCAATTGAAGCAGAAGGTCAAGGAGAAATTGAGGAGACGCTAGAATGAAAAAGCTAATAAAAATAACACTTTCGATAGTACTTGTTTTGACGCTGCTATTTACTGTTATTCTGGCGTTGCCGAGTGAGACGAGTATGTCGACTGATGATAACAGCCAAAGTAGTCCGACGGAAGAAAAGGAAGATCCAGTAGAAGTGCAGGGAGAGACATTTGGCGAAGTCGATGGCGCTTTGGCGGGTAAAAAAGACTTTGGCAACAATCAAAAATGTGACTATCAAAGTGCCATGCGCGGTTTGGGACAACTGGTTGGCGTATACCGATTAAACCTCTATAAAGAAGCCGATAAACGCAAGTTCTATGAGGCGTATCGCAAGGCGTTTAAAAGCGCTTATTTGGAGAGCTTTAGCGAATCGACGCTAAAGCAAAACAACGGCCCCGCCGAGCGCGGTTCAGTGAACGGTGAAAAATTGGGTAGTGCCGAGGGCGTTTATCACGCCGACATGGATATCTTAAACAACGTCAAAAGCGACTGGCTGCGCGATTATCAGCTTTACATAGATCAAAAGTCATTAACCGACCGCTATCAATTGCAGTTACAAGACCCACGCTATAGCGAACACTTTATCGTCTCGTTTAAAGCGGGGTTTAAAACCGCTTACTGCGAGCGCTATCAGAATGAAACTGCCGACCAAAAATTGAATGGCAATGTCTTTCAAAAGGTCGTTTATCAAAAAGACTGCCAAATCTACGATACCGAAATATCCGATTCTCAGACGGCGTGGCTCGCCATCGAAAAGGCAACGGTTTATCAAGACACTTATTTGTCATTGCAACGCATTTCCAACGAAGTCAAATTGGGCGCTGCCGAGTGTGAGCCGATTTCCGGTTTGTATAAAGTGGCGATTGATCAGTCGCGTCAATCGCTCAAATTGTACAAACCAATCGAACTGCACTTTGTTTATAACGACAATCCGAATATCGGCGTCTATCAGTGGGTATACAATCACTGGGAATATCAACAGACCAAACGCAATAAAGATAGCGTATCAATTGAAATACCGGCGGGGCAATACAATGGCGGTAAATACGCACTGTTTATCGACAACGGCTTTGTTCAACCGGTCGACAGCGTCTACAGTTGGGCGTATAGTGACATTGTTTTGGCGCTGCGCCGCGACTACCTGCCGAACGGGTTAAACTTTAGACCTAATCAGTCGATGACGCGTTTAGAACTGGCAAACTTGCTCTATCAAATGCTGCGTAGTCGTACGGGATTCCAAAATCGCGAAATCGCCATCAGTGATAAAATTGCTTTTTCCGGTAGTGAAATGGCTGTGCAATACGCACTGTCGTCGGGCTATATGCAAACTGACGAAAACGCCGCTTTTAATCCGTCGCACTACGTCTCGTATCAAGAGTTTAGCGATATCGTGAAGCGCGTTGTCAAAGATGAAAACTTTGACTACGCCGATATCGCCAATAAAATGTTTTACGAGCACTACACGCTGTCGAATTACTTAACGGATAAAACTGCCAATCCAACGCGCGCAGAGATACTATTTACACTAAATCAATATGTCAATTAAAATTCTTATTACAATTGTATTTACAGTTTTATCGTACGCGACGACTGCCTATTTTTTTGCATTCGGCGAAGACGTGCGCGTCAATAAAAAGTTCCGGTATCTATTATTGGGGCTTTTTTACTTAG
>PDWI01002669.1_pt1 | contig 26453 bp, 22 predicted proteins | sample 1430891 | NCBI WGS metagenome assembly PDWI01 (sample SAMN01162508, study PRJNA174530) | Oral metagenome, whole genome shotgun sequencing project. | biome: Marine environment; feature: Marine mammal; material: Swab sample of the gingival sulcus; isolation source: swab sample of gingival sulcus...
TTTTTCTACTCAAACACAGCTATCTCTTTTAAAGGGAAAAACAATAGCCATGTAAGAGTAAACAATAATAAGTTTGAAGGAAATGGAAGAAATATTTCTCGTTTGGGAGGTGAAAAAATTGATATGTTTGATAATCGTTTTATTATTAAACATTCTGAAAGAAGATTTAATAATTTGAGTGTAAAAAAGTTTGTTTCCGATGAGTTTATAGAAAAGGTGTTAAGGTTAAAGAGTAGATCGATAAACTCTCTTTCTTTAAATGAAAATAATACTGTTTTTACTCTTATAGATACTTTAACAGGAGAAAAATCAACACTCTCTCCTTTTAGAAAAAGGTGGAACTTTTCCAGAGAGATAGAGATTCCGGAACTTACCGAAAGTTCTGCATCTTGGTTAGCTCAGAGCTTGGAGTCAAAAAATACTATATTGATGTTTGATAACAATAATAAGATGCATAAAAGTAGCTCTTTAATGCTTAGATCTAAATCAGATGATCCTATATTCTTAGAGTATATACCAAGAAGAAGTAATTTTATGGAGTGGAGAGCCAAAGATATAAATCAAATAAAGTTTTGGACAAAAATAAAAAAGGGTAAAAGCAAGGGCTTAAAAAATATATCTGTAATTTTAAAAAACTCTGATGGATCTTATTTTGAAACCAAATTTAAAACAGTTGATTTAAATAGTTCTGAAGGTGAATGGGTGTTGTTTAAAAAGGTGTTTACAAAAAATGAAAAAAGTAAAATACCGGGTATAATAAACGGTTTAGAAATTTTGGTAGAGCCTAATTCAGATGACTATGTTGTTTGGTTTGATAATTTAGAATTTAAGTAGATATATTGGAAAAATATAATTTTTTAAGCTATGGTAAAGAAAAATTGAGGATTTAACCTGTTTTAACATCAAAATAATAGCTTTGTTTTTTACTTAAAAAAACTCTATTTAATCAAATTTAATGAAGTTTCTCTTTCTGACTTGTATACTAAAAGGTTTTCTGTTAATTATAATTTTTTAATACACTCTGTTTTAAGTTAATCTTGACTAAAGGTTTCTCTTATCTTATATTTTTAGGTTGATTTAGGTTTTAAGTCATAGTTTTGGGGCTTTTATTTCCTTGAAATTTATGGGTTTATGCTTTGAGATTATTTTTATAGTTTCAGAGTGTTTAATAAGTAATTAAAATGCGGATTTAAAATGATTAAAATAAAGTTTCCTGATGATAGCGTAAGAGAGTATGAAAGTGGTATTTTAGCAATTCAAGTTGCATCTTCAATAAGTAAAAGTTTAGCAAAAGAAATAATTGCAATAAAGGTTAATGAAAGGCTTGTAGATGCGACCTTTCCTATTTTAGAGGATTCAAGTATCATTTTCTATAAATTTGAGGATAGAGAAGGTAAGGATGTATTTTGGCACTCTTCGGCACATATAATGGCTCAAGCAGTCAAGAGATTATTTCCCAATGTAAAAGTTGCTATAGGTCCTTCAATTGAAGAGGGTTTCTATTACGATTTTGAAGCAGAGCCTTTTACAGATCAAGATCTTGCAAAAATAGAAAAAGAGATGGTCAAAATAGTAAAGGCTAACTATAAGTTTGAGAGAAAAGAGGTCTCAAAAGATGAGGCTATGAAAATGTTTGAGGAAGATGGAGAGATATATAAAACCGAACTTATTGAAAATCTTCCACCTGAAGAGGTGATCTCTTGCTATTCTCAAGGTGAGTTTATGGATCTATGTAGAGGTCCTCACATACCTAATATGTCAAAGATAAAGGCAATAAAGTTGCTTTCAACTTCAGGTGCTTATTGGAGAGGTGATGTTAAAAATAAGATGCTTCAAAGAATTTACGGAATAACATTTCCCAGTAAAGATATGTTGGCCATTTTCTTAAAGAGAAGAGAGGAAGCACAGAAGAGAGACCACAGAAAATTGGGTAAGGATCTAAAACTATTTGCGTTTATGCCGGAAGCTCCGGGATCTCCTTTCTATCTTCCTAACGGTATGATTGTAAGGGAGAAGCTTATTGAATATTGGAGAGAGGAACACAGAAAAGACAATTATAGTGAAATACAAACTCCAATTATGTTGAATCAAGGTCTTTGGGAAACTTCAGGGCACTGGGGTAACTACAAAGAAAATATGTTTATATCTGAAACAGAGGGCACTAAGTATGCTATAAAGCCAATGAACTGTCCGGGTGGTATATTGGTTTATAACTCTGAACTCCACTCCTACAGAGATCTTCCTCTAAAGGTAGCCGAGCTTGGTCATGTTCATAGAAACGAGTTTAGTGGTGCTCTTTCAGGATTGTTTAGGGTTAGAAGTTTTGTTCAAGATGATGCTCACATATATATGAGAGAGGATCAGATTAAAGGCGAGATTCTTGGAGTTTTAGCTTTAATAGATAGAATCTACTCAACTTTTGGATTAGATTACCATTTGGAGCTTTCAACAAAGCCTGAAAAAGCTATTGGAACAGATGAGGCTTGGGAGATTGCTACAGCAGGTCTTAGAGAAGCTTTAGAGGAGTATGGTAAAGGTTTTGTTATAAATGAGGGTGATGGTGCTTTCTACGGACCTAAGATTGATATTCATATTAAAGATGCTCTTGGTAGAACTCATCAATGTGGTACTATACAGCTTGATATGAATCTTCCTGAAAGGTTTGGTATGTATTACATTGATGAAAACTCTGAAAAGAAACAGCCTGTTATGATTCATAGAGCTCTTTACGGATCTATCGAAAGATTTTTAGGTCTGATTTTAGAACATTTTGGAGGTTTCTTACCTCTTTGGCTTTCACCTGTTCAAGTAATGGTAATACCTGTTAGTGATAAGTTTAATGAGTATGCTCAAAAGGTTTACAATGAGATACTTTCTCAAGGTATAAGAGTTGAGCTTGATCAGAGATCCGAAAAAGTTGGCTATAAAATAAGAGAAGCTGATGGAATAAGAAAGATACCGTATATGCTTGTTATTGGTGAAAAAGAGCAAGATGGTGGAAAACTAACTGTAAGACAGCATAAAAAGGGTGATATTGGTGAGTTTGAACAGAAAGATTTTATATTGAAAGTTATGGATGAGATTAAAAATAGAACCTTGCCTGAAGGTTATAAATTGGAGGAATAGATCTTATTTTAGTTGTTACAATGAGTAATCTATTCTAAATAGTTACCATTTTATAAAAAAATAGTTTGATAACTTAGTTTTAGTTTTGTATTTTACGGATCATAATTTCAATTTGATGATGGTACTTAAAATTATCAAAAGCTATAAATAAAATTCGGAGAAGAGTTGGCAAAAAAGAGATTTACCTCAAAAAAGGAAAAAGAACTTAAAGTTAGAATGAACGAGGATATTAAATATCCTGAAGTTAGACTTATAGATTCAGATGGTACTCAACTTGGGGTTGTTACTTCTGATGAGGCAAACAGGTTAGCTATTGAGAAGAAGTTAGATCTTATTGAGATAGCTGAGAAGGCTAAACCACCGGTGTGTAAAATTATGGATTATGGTAAGTTTAAATATGAACAAGCCAAAAAAGAGAAGGATAATAAGAAAAAACAACACACTGTTAGTATAAAAACGATTAGGATTATGTCTGTTAATATTGATGAAAATGATATCAATATTAAGTCTAAGAATGCCAGGAAATTTCTTGAAGAGGGAAATAAGGTAAAAGTTTTTCTTCAATTCAGAGGTAGAGAGATCATTCATAGAGATATGGGAATGGATGTAATGAAAAAATTCTTCTCAACTCTGGAAGATATAGCTAAGATGGATTCTGAAATAAAAGCAGAAGGTTTCAGAAGAATTATGATGGTACTTGCTAAAAAGTAAAAAAATGTTATATTACTGCTTGAAAAAAATTGAGTCTAAAGAATTAACAGGAGAAAGAGCATGCCAAAAGTAAAAACACACAGGGCTGCGAAAAAGAGACTTAAGCTAACTGCTAATGGAAAAGTAAAGAAAAGATCAGCTTTTACTAGCCATCTTTTATCCAATAGAAGTGCTAAGACTAAAAGACAGCTTAGAAAAAACAACATTGTTGCAACTTGTGAAGAAAAAAGAATTAAAGTTCTTTTAACAGGAAGATAATTAAGGAGTAGAAAATGCCAAGAGCTAATAACAGAGTAGCCTCCCGAGCTCGTAGAAACAAGGTTCTAAAAGCCGCTAAAGGGTATTGGGGAAGAAGAAGTAAGCTTATTGAGAATGCTTACGAAGCAACAAAAAAAGCGGGAATTTACGCTTACAGAGACAGAAAAGTAAAGAAAAGAGAGTTTAGAAAACTTTGGATTACAAGAATTAATGCTGCTGCAAGATTAAATGGAACAACTTATTCAAAACTAATGCATGCTCTTTCCGTTAAAAATATCGAATTAGACCGTAGAGTACTTGCAGAGATGGCAGTTAATCAACCTGAGTCATTTGCTAAACTGGTTTCTACAGTTTTAGGTTAGTTTTAACCTTAACGATCCTATAAAAAGCCTCCAATTTTGGAGGCTTTTTTATATTTAGAGTATGTTTGTAAGATACAGGTTTTTAGAAGTTGGAAACTGTTCCAAGGAGAGGGGATCTACTATAGGTAAGTGGTAGAAGCTTTTTTAAAAATATTATATTTTTTGCTTTATGTATAAATTCTTAAATATATGTAAGTTGTCCTTTTTAAGAAGGTTTTTTCTAGAGAATATGATTTTTTAATTATCTCTTTATGGTAAAATAGATGTTGATAAACTATTAAAAAATGAATAGATTTAATATTACTTGGAGTTCCCTAATTATTAGGATTTAATTGTAATGAATAAATCATTTTCAGTTCAAACATCATTTTTTTTCATAATACTAGCAGTAGTATCTTTGGGCTTTTTAAAAATCTTAACTCCATTTTTAATGGATATATTTTTGGCTGTAATATTTTTTATAATTTTTAGAAGAGTGTTTTACTTCTTTGATAAAAAGCTTGAAAATAAACCTAGAATTTCTTCGGTGTTAACGCTAGGTGTAATTGTTTTTACTGTTGTAATACCCTTGATGGTAGTTGGAGTTATGGTTTCTATGGAAGCGGGGGATAATTATCAATTGCTTGTAGATAATTGGCCGAACATAAATAAAGGTATCAATAAGGAAAATATTTTGTCGCTAACCAAAGATTTCCCTTTTTTAGAGGAGTATATATCCAAGTTTGATTTTGATTCAGTGCTACCGAGAATTTCTCAATTTTTATCAACAATTGCAGATCTGGTTTTTACACTTTTAAAGAAAACTTTTTTTAATATTACATCCTTAATTATTAATTTTTTTGTTATACTGTTTCTTCTCTACTATATATTTATTGACGGAAAACAACTTCTTTCAAAAATTCAATATCTAATTCCATTGAGCGATAATGATGAAAAAAATCTTTTTAATGATATAACAAAGACTACTGAAGCTATAATAGTTAATACATTTTTTATAGGATTTCTTGAGGGAACTTATGGTGGGATAATATTTTTCTTTACAGGAATATCTTCACCTTTCTTCTGGGGAATAATAATGGCATTTCTTTCAATGATTCCTCTTTTAGGTGCCAATACGGTTTTGCTCCCCGCTGCAATATACAAATTTATTACAGGTGATATTTTTAATGGAGTAATAATCCTTATAGTAGGTTGTGGTGCTATTCTAATAGATCAAAATTTGATTAAACCAAAACTTGATGGTAAAAGGAGTGGAATACACCCTGCAATAGTTTTTATTTCATCTATGGGAGGTTTGTTGTGGCTTGGTATTGTAGGATTCTTAATCGGTCCTCTCGTAGCAGCAATTTTTATCTCTCTATGGAATCAGTTTGGAAACAATTATAAAGAGCAATTAAAAGAGTTTAATAAATAAAACTAGATAGAGGTTAATATGAATTTTACGGAAAAAGTTATAGAAGTGATAAAAAATAGGAACTCAAATGTTTGCGTAGGTCTTGATATAGATCTTGAAAAGATCCCTTCTATTCTCAAAAATGATCCTGATCCTATATATAAGTTCACAAAAGAGATTATTGATTCAACCAAAGAGTATGCAGCTGCCTTTAAGCCAAATTTTGCATTCTTTGAGTGTTATGGTCCTAAGGGAATTGAAACTCTTCAGAGAATAACAGAGGAGATGGGTGAAGATATTGTTAAAATAGCGGATGCCAAGAGAGGTGATATTGGTAATACCTCTGTAAGATATAGTAAGGCTGTTTTTGATTTTTTCAAGTTTGATTGTGTTACCGTAAATCCTTACATGGGAAAGGATTCTGTTCTTCCTTTTCTTGAAGATGAGAGTAAGGGTGTGTTTGCTTTAGCTTTAACATCAAATAAAGGGTCTCAAGATTTTCAAATGCAGAAGCTTGCAGACGGAAGATATCTTTATGAGAAGGTCATTGAGAGTTTAAATAGATGGAATGAAAAAAAGAATTTAGGTCTTGTTGTCGGAGCTACTCATCCTAATATGTTTGAAGGTATTAGAAAACTTACTCCTGATATGCCATACCTTATTCCGGGAATTGGAGCTCAAGGTGGGGATTTGGAAAACACTGTAAAATATGCCTTTGTAGAGGAGAAAAGATTAGCTCTTATAAACTCCTCCAGAGGTATTATTTATGCTTCGAGCGGTTCAGATTTTGCCGAAGAAGCAGGAAGAAAAGCTAAAGAGTTGAGAGATCAAATTAATAGTATTATAGAATAGTAGTTAATAATTATAGATAGAAAGACTGGATAATTGTAAGGATTCTCCAATTTTTCTTTTATCTGAAAAATAAGAGGTTTTTAATTAAATGGATTTTTTATACACAATTTTATCCTTTAGTGTTGTTATATGCATTATTGTATTTGTTCATGAGCTTGGTCATTATTTAGCCGCCAGATTAACAGGTATGAGAGTTGAAGTTTTCTCTCTGGGATTTGGAAAATCAATATTTCAATTTCAAAAAGGGGATACAATCTATAAACTTAGCATGATACCTTTAGGGGGATATGTAAAGATAGCCGGAATGGTAGATGAAAGTTTAGATGGAAAAGAGTCTATTGAAAAAAAAGATGATGAATTTGAATCTAAAAACAGTTTACAAAAACTTTTTGTTCTCTCTGCCGGTGTTATAATGAACTTTCTTCTGGCAATTTTTTTATACACTTTAATAATCTATTCTCAAGGTGTAGGGGAGATAAACGGAACATATATAGGTTCATTTCAAGAAAATTTTCCTGCAAAAGATTCCGGATTAATGATTAATGATAAGATTATTAAGATAAATAGTAAACCTATTTCAGAATGGGAAGAGATATCAAGTATTGTTCATAGTAAACCTAATGAAGAGATATCAATTACTGTTAATCGTGCTAAAGAGGAGCTTACTTTTAAGATAAAAACTATCCCAACAGAAACTGTTTTAGATGGTAAAAAGGTAAACATTGGTCTTTTGGGAATTGGCCCTTCAATTGTTAAGAAGAGTCTCTCTTTTTATGATAGTTTTATAAGAGGTCTTGATCTAACTTACAACTGGACAAAAATGTCTGTAATGACAATAAAAATGCTCATAAGTGGAGAAGCAGGAGTTAAGGATCTTGGCGGACCTGTAATGATTGCTAAAATGAGTGGAGATTCTGCAAAAAACGGTTTTATCTCTTTTCTAGGATTTATTGCTTTTTTGAGTATAAACATAGGTTTTTTAAATCTTCTTCCCATACCTGCTCTAGATGGTGGTCATATGGTCTATGTGATTATAGAAGCTATTACGAGAAGAAAATTATCATTTGATCTAAAGGTAAAAATTCAAACATTTGGAATGCTATTTTTATTTACCCTTATGATAGTTGTAATTTTTAATGATATATCCAGAGTTTTTTCAGGATAGCCTATTAATTTTCATAAATAGTTTTATATTTTAAAGTTAAATTGACGAGGGTTGTAGAGATCTCTATAACCCTTAATTTTATGAACTATCTGGAGTGTTTAGATGGATAAGCTGTCAATAGTTTTTATGGGTACACCTGATTTTGCTGTCCCCGTTCTTGAACAACTGTACGGAGATCTTTTTAATATAAAAGCTGTTGTTACTCAACCTGATAAGCAGAGAGGCAGAGGAAGAAAAGTAAGTTATTCTCCAGTTAAAGAGAAAGCTCTAGAGTATAATATAGAGGTATTACAGCCGGAAAAGATGAGAGATAAAAATTTTATAGAGAGATTAAAGGAGATAAAACCGGATCTTTTTGTAGTTGTTGCTTTTAGAATCTTACCTAAATCCGTACTTTCTATACCAAAGCTTGGATCAATTAATCTACATACAAGTTTACTTCCTGATTATAGAGGAGCTGCACCAATAAATCATGCTCTATTTAACGGAGAGAAAAGATCAGGAGTTTCTGTATTTTTCCTAAATAGTGGTGAGATTGATAGCGGTGAAATTATAGATCAACTGGAAATTAGTATAAATGATGATGATAATTATGGAACACTTTACAACAGAATGTCTGTTTTGGGTGCAATCTTTTTAAGAGAGACTATTGAAAAAATAGTAAAAGGGGATTATTCTACCAGACCACAAACTTCATGTTCTAAAAAATTAGCACCAAAGATTTTTAATGAGGATATGATAATTGATTGGAGCAGATCTTCAGTAGATATACATAATCAAATTAGAGGATTATCTCCAAAACCTTCAGCTTATACATATTTGAAAGGTAAGGTGTTTAAAATAATAAAATCAGCTTTGGTTGAAGGTAGCTCATATTCAGGAGATATAGGCTCTTTAGTTGAATTGGATAAGAAAAAGAGAAAGTTCTATATAAAAACCGGAGATGGGGTTTTGGCACTTCTTGAGGTCCAACCTTCGGGAAAAAAGGTTATGGATATAGGATCTTTTTTAAATGGAACAAAAATCTCAATTGGAGAGATTTTGGGAGAGGATAATGGATAAAGATTTTATACTCATGTCAAAAAAGGCTAGTGGTTTACAAGATGAATGGATACCTTCTGAAGGTGATATTGTTGTTACGGTTGATGGAGATCTTTTAACTGTTGTTGATGCAGGTGAAGGGAAAACTATTTCTTTAATAAAAAAAGTTGATAATAGTGGTTGCTGTGCTTTAAATGGAACAGTTTGCAGTAAAGAGTTTATAACTCTTGATAGAGATGATTTAATCTGGCTTCCAAGACAGGAACAATTGCAAAATCTTTTGGGAACCCCTTCTGATCAACTTTTGAATGATCTAATAGATTTCTCTACCAATTTTAATACTGAAGAGTATAAACCGGATATGATGGAAAAATGGTGGTTTTTATATTATATGGATTTTATAAATGATTTGGAGTGGAAAGATGGAGAGTGGTGCTAAGAGTAAAAAATTTTATACTATAAACCTGAAAAAAGCTGTATCTATTTTTAGATCTGCTCCTATATATCCTGTTATAAAAAAGGATGATGAGATTAAAAAGGATATTAGAAAAGATAAAAGCTAAAATGGATAAAGTATCAAAAATTTGCTTCTAAACAATCTATTCAGGAGATTTTAAATATACTTTACCACAGAATTATAAACATCTTCAGGATTTATATCTAACATACATTTAAAATGTTTTTGAGGACAATATTTTTTACCAAAGTGGGTACAAGGTCTACATTTAAGGTTGTTTATTTCATGTATTACATGATCTGTAGCGTATGGGAAAAAACCAAACTCTTCGGTTGTCGATCCAAATATAGCTACTACAGGAGTTTTGAAACATTGAGCAAGGTGCATAAGTCCACTATCGTTAGTTAACATAACTTTTGCTCTTTTTATAAAGACAGCACTTTCTTCTAAGGTTAATTTATTACAAAGATCATAAGCCTTTGTATTTCCTTGTGATATAAATCTTGATATTTTGCTCTCTTCTTCACCATGTCCTAAAATAACAACCGTATAGTCTAAATTATCCAATACCTTCTTAAAATATTGTTTAGGCCACATTTTTGTGAAATAGCTGGCTCCCGGAGATACAACAATAAAATCTTTTAATACTCTATATCTCTTTAATACTCCCTTTTCAACATCCCTATCAATATAAAATGAAGGTTTGTATGTAAGGGGAATATTAAAACCGGCCTTACCTAAAGCCTGAAAGTATAGATGGGGGATAGGTATAATTTTTTCATATTTTTTTTTAAAGAAAACTAGGGCAAACCTCTCCCAAACCCTTTTGTTGTATTTAAATACATTCTTAAACTTTTTGGTAATATATCTAGTTTTTCTATTTCTATGAAGATCAAAAACAAAGTCATAATCCTCATTTGAGATCTTTTTTCTAATATCTGACAAGGATTTTTTATTATTGAAACTTAGGACTCTGTTAATTTTTGGATTTCTTTCAATTGCCTCTTTAAACTTTTCGTTAACAATCCAATCTATTTTGATTCCTAAATATTTGTTTCTCAAAATATCTAGAACCGGAGTTGCAAGGATTATATCTCCCATTGATGAGTATCTTAAAATTAATGCCTTCATAGCCTATGAATTTAAAATTTTTATAAAAAAAAACAAGGTTTTTATACTTTTTTTTGAGAAAGAGAGTAAATATTTTGGACTAGATTCCCAAAGCTACCATCTTTAAATTCTCCCAATATCTTTTTTAATCCGTTTATTATTTCTAAACTCTTATAATATTCACCACTTTCAATAGCTTTATAAAGATCTCTTTCAATCTCCTCAACTTTTTTATCCACCATATCAACAACTATCATTTTTCTACTATGGTCTGTTTTGGCAGTTAAACCGTGAAGATAGTAAGATTTTTGATAATCACCTCTTATTTTATCACTCCATATATCTCTCATAATCTTTGCAGAAAACCCTATATTATCCTTTCTACCTACACTTTTGGATTCATAGTGGTAAACAATAGAGTTTGGAACATAGATAAGTTTTTTTCCTAAAGATGATATCTTATAACAGAGATCCATATCCTCAAAACAGTTTATATATCTTTCGTTAAAGCCTCCAAGTTCTATAAAAGTCTCTCTTTCAATTAAAAAGGTTGCTGCTGTTAATGTTTGATAATATTTAGGATATGATACAATGGGTGATCTTTTTCCTAAATTTGTAAAGTTATGAAATGGGAGTAAGGCTCCATCTGTAGTTGATACTACTCCTGCATGCTGAATAGTCTCATCATCATAAATAAGTTTAGATCCACCTCCAACTATTTCACTACTCTCTTCAACAGGTTTTAATAGTTCTGAAAGCCACCCTTTTGTAACCATTGTATCATTGTTTAAACAGAGTAAATATTTTCCTTCTGAAATTTTTGCTCCCTGATTATTAGCAATACCAAAACCTCTATTTTCACTATTTAAAATAATCTTCACATTAGTAAGATTGTTCTTTAAACCATTTAGATATTCCCTTGTACCATCGGTAGAGTTATTATCAATAATAACTATTTCATAGTTTGGGTAGTTTGTGTTTTCTAAAATAGAGTTTATACAATTTTTTGTATAGTTAAGATTGTTAAACAGAGGAATAATAATAGATACTAAAGGTTTATATTCAGAATCCGGAAGAGAGTGATAATTTTTCTCTTCAAAAGGTATATACTCACTCAAAAAACTGCCAAAAAGATTTAAAATCTCTTTTTCTCTACAATTAAGAGATCCTTTTTTAAATGAGTTTATAAGGCTAATAATAGAAATTTCACTATAATCAACGGCTCCATCTTTATAGATAAATCCACCCTTTTTATAATGTTTATCTGCATCAGGTATTATTGAGTTACCCCATTTCTTAGCTAAAACTTTACCGGATACAGATTCACTCTTTTTTCTTCCGGGAGTTTTTGATTCAAAATGGTAGATATATGATCTTGGATTATAGTGTAATAGGTATCCACTCTCTCTAATCTTAAATGAAAGATCTATATCCTCAAAACAGTTTATATAATTTTCATCAAAACCGTTAATCTTATCAAAAATGGTGTGTTTTACAACTAAACAAGCTGCTGTTAAACTTTGATAATCAAATGTTTCAACATTGGCAGTAGGGAAAAATCTTGAAAAGCCCCTGTATATATGTTCAGGGGATCTGTTTGGATGAAAAATAGTTCCACAATGCTGGATTGTATTGTCATTGTAAAGAAGCAGTGGGGCAGAAGCTCCTACTTTCCTATTTTTAAATGATTCAACGAGAGGGTTTAACCAATTATCTGTTACTTTTGTATCATTGTTTATAAAACAGAGAAATTCCCCTTTGGCAAAGGAGGATCCAAGATTATTTGATTTAGAGAAGTTTAAATTATTCCTATTGGTTATAAGTTCAAAGTTTATACAGTATGGAGCACCCTCAAACCAAAGTTTTGCCTTCTCCATCAATTCATCAGTATCATCGGTTGAACCATTGTTTACTAAGATTATCTCATAGGGTGTTTCTGTTTCCAAGACAATGGATTCCAAAGCAACTTTAGTATACTCAGACCTGTTATGAAAGGGTATTATTATGGATACTAATCCCTTAATGTATGAACCAAAACTGTAATCTCTAAATAATGATTGGATAGATCTTAAATATTTATACTCTTTCAAATAATCTTTAGGTGTATGTTCTACTATTTCTAAATCAGAGAGTTTGAAAACTTTTTTAGATATTACCCGATTCCATTTTAAGTTTATATCTGTAAAAGTATCTAAACTATCTTCTCTAAAGAAAGGTGAGATCTTTAACTTTTCAAGAATACCTTTTTTATGGTAACTATTAATGGGTGAAACTATTTTAACTGAAAAATTTACAAAGAGATTGTTAATAATAGAATCTATAGTTAAATATCCATCTTCCAATTTACAATCTTTAAAATCTATAATTAAGTTTATCACACTCTTCCCATAGGTTTAATTTTTATCTAAAATGTTCTATTTGAATAGATTGAAGATATTATCACTATGATCTTTTTTCTCCTCATTTTCCTCTTTAAACATATCAAAAATATTTTTAGAGTGATTACTTTCTTCCTCCTCTTTATTCTCCTCAGAAAAGATATTAAAGATAGATTTTGTGTAATCATCACTTTTTTTGTCAGAGGATAAATTATCCTCCTTAAAAGAGTCAAATATTGAATCAATATATTGGCTGTTACTATCCGATTTATCCTTATTATTAAGCTCTGAATTCATCTCATTATTAAGAAAATCAATAAATTTGTTTACAGATTTTTCAATATCCTTTTCTGAATATGATCTATATTTTATAGGCTCCATAACACAACTCTCTTTCTCTCCATTCAATGAATTTAAACTCATACCCTCTATCTCTAAAAGCTCATTATATATTTTAAGATAGCATTCTCCTCCATTTTCAAGAGAGAACTCTTTATTACATGAAGATTTTTTATTAAAAATTGCTCTCTCCAATTTAATATAATCAATTTTACTGCTTATTACTTCCCCTTTTTGGGGATTTAATGAAAGATAATTATTTATAAATTGAGAGTAATCGGGTACTAAAACATAGAGAGAAAATTTAAGGTAATCATACAGCTTAGATGAACTTGCGTAGTATAGACTCTCCTTATACTTTTCATCAAAAGGGATTAAGCCTATATTGGATATTTTAAGTATTTCTGCGTAACTCATATTTGGAGGATTAAGTAAAATATTTTCCCTATCTATATTTAAAGATTCCCCAAAACTGTACACAAACTTTCTTAAAGAGTCTAAACGACTATTATTGATATAGTTTTGTATTATTAAAACAGGGTTGTATTTCTCTAATAGTTTATACCATAAAAAGATTTTCTCCAAACTATACCAAGGGGTTTGAACTGCTCCTGAAAAAAGAATGATAACTCTATCTTCCGAAATGTTTAATCGTTCCCTTAGAACTTTATTTGTTTCAGGAACATTTCTTTCAGATGAGAAAAGCTCTATTGTATCAATCTTTATATTGTATCTCTTATTAAAATAATCACTAATCAAGCTATTAACAGCAATAACCCTATCAGATCTTTCAATATTACTCTTTTCTATATCTAAATAATATTTATATATGGTTTCAGATTCTAAATAATCACCTCTGTTTTTTGCTTTCAATCTCTCTTCAATGGGTAGTATTGATCTAGTATCAAATATTGTTTTTATACCAGAGTTGTCAATAAATCTAAAACCCATATATGATCTGAAATGGAGAAGTTTAAAATCTTTACTCTTAATAAAATTTTTTAGTTTTAATTTAAGATTGTTATCCTCTCTAAAAATTTTAATATCAAAATCATAGCTGTTTTTAATCTTCTCAACCTTTTCATTATCTATCTTATAATCAAGAGGGATTATGGATATAATTGTAGGGTAGTAGTTGCTGTTTTTTGTTATATACTCAAGAAGTGGTAAAAGCTGACTATTTATTATTCCACTTAGGGCAATATCTTCATTATAGATAATGTAAGCAGTTGGAATTTTTAAAGATTTTTTATATAGAGAGATTATTTTTTTTTCAGAATCTTCTCCAGTAAACTTTTCATTTGCATACTGTTGGATTTTATAATTAGATGAGATATAGCTATTCTCAATATCAAACCCTTTTTCTGTAACAATACCTGCTCTATACTCTCTTATAAAATCTATAATCTCTAAGCAATAGGGGGTAGCAATAAGTTTTAATCCAAAAGAGATATAATCTAAATATTTTAATGGTTGAGCAATATCTAAAATTTCTCTATAAAATTTTTTATGGGGAATTAGTCCAAATTCACAGGAGGAGATAATTTCATTATATCTTTCTCTATTGGGGGAGATATATATTTCATAACTACCCTCTTTAATTATGTGTGAAAGAATGGTTTTTAAACCCTCCTTCTCCTCATCTGTTATTCCATAGAGTATAAAGATTGTAGTTCCTTTAATCTTCTCTATATCCTTTATCCACTCTATTAGAATATCAAAATCTATCCAAGCAGAGTTTAAGTTTCCCGAATATAGAAATCTATTTTTTCTCCAACCATTACTAAGATTATGTTTTGGCGTAAAATTACTTATAACCTCAATATTGTTTAAGTTATATATATTTGAAATATAGTTTTTGTAATAGTTGTTCATTACAATATTGTAGAGACTGTTTCCTAAAATCTCTCTTTCCATAGAAAGATCTCTTTTAAGAATATTTTTAGCCTCATCTATATCCATCTCTCCGCTATCTAACCTAAAGAGATAGTTTTCTTGGGGAAATTTTCCCCTAAGATCAAATATAAAAGGTATTTTTCTCCTCTTCTTTAGTTTCGCTCCTATAAATCCTGAATAGTAACTTCTACAATGGATAAGGTTAATACTCTCTTCTTTACAAATATCTTCAACTCTTTTAAGAGTAGTATTTAAAGATCTGTTGTCTATTTTATAAATTTTTAGGTTATCTTTGTAACCTACACTATTAACATTAGTTATATTAACTATAACAGATTTTTCTACCCCATGTTTTCCTGTAATTTCAGATAGGAAATTGAAAACTTGAGTTTCTATTATACCATTTTTTTCAATATTATCACCAAACACTATATATAAAAGATTCAAAAATTACCTCATTTTCACTTTTCTATACAATGTTGTATTGGTGCAAATATCATGCTAATATTATAAGTAAATCCTAAATCTAAAGTAATACTATATTATTTTGGATTTTTTAAACTAATAGATAGAATATACTTTCAAATACATATCAGTTTTATTTAGAACATAAATTCTATTTTTATTAAAAGAGAGTACAAATGTTATCTTAGTAAATTTACCCAAAGGTAATTTTAGTTTAACCTCTTTTAAAAATACACCCTCCTCAAATATGCTAAATGATGTAGAGTCAGGTATATCTCCTTCCCATTGATTTACAGCCCAAACCCTATTTTTACCATCTGTATATAATGCCTCAACAGCATATTTATACCTGTTTTTTAAATTAGTAACTTCTATATTGGCAGTTCTGCTAATCCATCTTTTTAAACTTTTTATCTCCTCTTTTGAGTATGGTATTGAAATGTACCCCTTCTTTATCCTATATTTTTCATTACCTTCAAAATCAAAAAACTTTATTTGATAATTATCTGTTTCCGTAGTTGAAAGAAAAAAGCCTTTAGAATTGGCTGCATAACGCTGAAAAGCCAAGTAAGCATCTTCCATATCATTAGGGTCAAAAATAATATCTTTTTGATCAATGAGTTTAGTAGCTGTGAAACTACTGTCATAAAGGGTAAATTTTAACTCATCTACCTCTTTAGATTTCTCTTTTCGATAACCAAACTCAATACCTACAAATTTACCATCATCCAATGCTATAAAATTATCAGGCATACCATTATCGCTTGTAATTGTTTTTAAATATTTCCCATCATAATCAAAAACAACTATTTTTCTTCCTAGTTGTTCTGCAACATATATCTTATTGTTTGAACAAGCAATTCCTCCCGGATATTGAACTTCTCCCGGACCCATACCTTTTTTGCCAAATGATTTAATAAATTTACCATTTCTATCAAATCTAAGAACTCTTCCATCTGCCGTATCTAGTATAAATATATCCTCATTTTTATCAACTGTCAGTATTGTACCATTTGAAAAGCTTGCACTATCATTTTCAGAAGTTGCCGGAATGGTAAATAGTTCTTTTAAATTAATTTTAAGATCTGTATTAGATGGCTTTTTATTGTGAAATATTTTAACTCCATCAACCTCTCTAACTTTATATTTTTTATCACTAGAGCAAGATATTACTATTAAAACTACAAGTAAAAAAATAATTCTCTTTTTCATACTTTCTCCCTTATTTGTTTTTCATGACATTTACACTCTCTTTAAAGTGATTAAAAAGGTTTTCATAAAGCCCGTTATTACCAATTAACTCTTCATGAGTTCCCTCCTCTGAAATTTTACCATTTTCCATAACAATAAAATTTTCAACAATTTCAGACAAAATATTAAACTTATGAGAAATTAAAATTCCTGTTTTACCCTTTAACTCCTTCTTTAAAATGTTAATCATCTTTTTTTCTGTAATGGTATCTAGACTGGTAAAAGGTTCATCAATAATAAAATAATCAAAATCCTCTTTTAATAAAAATCTTGCAAAAACAATTTTTTGCTTTTCTCCTCCGGAAAGGAAAGAACCTTTTTCTCCTAAATCTCTATTCTTTAGATCCTCAATTTCTAACAATGAAATAACCTTATCAACCCTTTTTCCTGAAACATAGTTCATTGAAAAAATAATTTTTGTAAGACAGTTTATAAAATCCTCTTTTTTTGAGAAAAAAGAAGTTATATAATCTATAACTTCTTCAGATATAATATCTCCGCTATTAAACAGATCAAAATTAATATCTAAAACAGTAAAAAGATCTGTTATTTTCTCATGATTTTTGATAATCTTTTCTATCTCCTTGACTTTTGATTTAGCTTTAAGTTTTCTCTTGATAATTTTCTCAATTGATTCTACCACTTCAGCAACCATTTCTTTACACTTTAACATTGTTTGTTCTTTATTGTGTGTAATCTCTTTGTCAAGAGTAAGATTGTGAATTAAATCATTATTTAATATTTCAAACTCTTGAGAGAGAACATTTAATTTGCTGAAATAAAATAGATACGGTATTTCGTTTAAATCATTGTTGTTAACTAGGATTTTACCTTTTTTTACAAGGTTGTCCTTTAACAATAGTTTTAGTAGAGATGTTTTACCCTCACCCGAAATACCAATGAGTCCAACAATCTCACCTTTTTTTATTTCAAAATTTATATCCTCATATCTCTTTCCCTTATCATAGCTAAAATCAACATTTTCTATAGTTATTTTATTAATCGGTTCAAAAAATATAGCTTTATCTCTATAGTTTCTACCTTGTTTATAAGATTTTTCCCAAATATTATGAACTCTTTTTATTGAAACATCACACTCATAGAGAACCTGTAAAATATCATAAAAATTTTCAATGGGAGTAAAAAGTATTTGAAAGTAACTAATTATGGCAATCATAGTTCCGTAGGTCATTTGAGAGTTTATTATGAGATATAAAGCATAAATAATAACTACTATTTGAGATAATGTTGCAATTAGATTAATGAGAGTTTCTGTTGTAACACCTAGAATAGTATCTATCATCAAAATTTTATTAAATTTTTTGTATATTCCTCCCATTTTTCTCTTAATTTTAGGAATAGTTAACAAATGCTTCATAATTGTATTATTTGCCATAGCATCAACAGTAAATCCTGAAAGTTTTGCTGCTACTGCCCTCATTTTTGTCCATTGTATCTTATTCATTTTTGAGCCAATAACTGAAACCAAAATGGATAGAAGTAGAGAAAAAATAAATATATATGATATAGTTGGAGACCATTTCCAAATCAAAATAAAAATAAATAATGATTGAATAATGCTGAAAATAAAGCTAAAAAAGGATATACTATAAATTCCTAATGCTTTATTTAGATCATTGGTAAGACAATCATAATAAAAGCCCGTTCCTTCCTTTAGAATAGTACTTTTTTTCAAAAATATAATTCTTTCAAAAAAGATACCGGTCATATAGTGTCTAAGTCTAAAAATAAATTTCCAAATAGAAAGGTCGAATATAAATTTCATAATAAAATATGCAAGATATAATCCTGAAAGATAGTAGAAAATATCATTGAAGATTATCTTTGTATCTATTGCTATATCAATCAGTTTTTTCTGAAATATAGGCAGATAGTACTGAATAACAAAAGTTAAAGAGTAGAGAAAACCTAAAAGAAAAAAAAGAACTGTGTATCTTAAAGGGACAAGTTTTAAGAATTTTATAATATTTTTCATTTAGAGAACCTTATGCTTTAAATTAAGATAAGCAGAGATGATGTAATAAAAACTATTAGGGAGCTATAAAAACTCCCTAATAATTTTGATTGAAATAGTTGAGAGGTTAACATGTACAAGTAGTTGATCTTCCTGAACATCCAGAAGTATCTCTTGCTCCACAGACTACTCTTATTGATCGAAATACTGATCCTAAAACAGGTTTCAGCACTTCTAACTTTTTTGTGCCTTTTTTTAATACTTTCATCTCATTAAAAGAAGTATCTTTGTCGGTTAATAATATATTGTTTGAAATTATTTTTTTTATAAAATCTACTTCATTCTTCTCTACCTCAAGAACACCTTTCGTTAAACTATTAACGAGAAAGTTTTTATCATCATTGCATATCCACAAATTAAACTTGCTCTCTTTGTAAGAGTTAGAATTCATAAAAAACTCCTCAAATAATTCTCTGATTGCATTTTCTTAGGTCTTGTCTATATAATACATAATATGGGATTATCATGAAAAAAGCAACAGAAAATGTTAGAAAATAGATAAAACTGACCTTTTTAAAACTCATTTTTATTCAACTTTTAAAATTTTATATTTTTTAGATTTAACTCTAACTAGAGGGGTCTTTTGAGAAGGTCAATAAAGTTATAGATCTCTAAGTAAAATCTAGTCTCAATAGCATTAGTTTTGTTGTTTTTCTAATTATAAAGTTTTATTTATAAAATAACACCTTCACCATAATGTTTTAAGGTAAATTAAAATAATATTAGTATATGCAATGTGTAAAAGACATTTATTTAGTTGTGTTAAGGGCTCTTGATTTTTGTTTTATTTGTTAAAATGATAAAATTTATGTGCAAAAATGTATACTTTTTTTTGTTGTTTTTAGCTATAATTACAGGGGGTAAATATTATAAATATCATAATAAAGAGTGGTAAGATTTGTATTATACTCTTCTTTTTGTTCAATTTATTGGTGATGGCAATAGATTATATTAGTAATAGGGGGTATTATGAGAGAAGAATGGAGAGGTTTTAAAGAGGGTAAGTGGTGTGATACAATTAATGTTTCAAATTTTATCAAATTAAACTTTACTCCTTTTTTAGGTGATGGCTCATTTTTGGAAGGGCCAACTGAAAATACACTTAAGCTTTGGGATCAAGTTATGGATCTTACCCAAAAAGAGAAAGAAGCTGGTGGTGTTTTAGATATGGATACTGATATTGTTTCAACAGTATCATCACATGGAGCTGGTTACTTAAACAAAGATCTTGAAACTATAGTTGGTGTTCAAACCGATAAACCTTTTAAAAGATCTTTACAACCTTTTGGTGGTATTAGGGTTTCAGCATCTGCTTGTGAAGCTTATGGATATAAAGTAAGTCCAGAATTAATGGATATTTTCGCTAAGTATAGAAAAACTCACAATCAAGGTGTTTTTTCTGTTTATACTCCTGAAATGAAGCTTGCAAGAAAAGCAGGTATTATCACAGGTCTACCTGATGCTTATGGTAGAGGTAGAATTATAGGTGACTATAGAAGAGTAGCACTTTACGGTTTAGATAGGCTTATTGAGGATAAGGAGGAGCAAAAAGCTACAACTTCTAAAGATATGTCTCGTCCAGAAATAATTAGATTAAGAGAGGAACTTTCCGATCAAATTTCATCTCTATATGAGCTAAAAGAGCTCGGTAAAATATATGGTTTTGATATCTCAAAACCTGCAAAAACTGCTAAGGAAGCAATCCAGTGGACATATTTTGCATATTTAGCCAGTGTTAAAGAGCAGAATGGTGCTGCAATGAGTTTAGGTAGAACAGCTACTTTCCTCGATATTTTCATTCAAAGAGATTTAGAGAAAGGTCTGATTACTGAGAAAGAAGCTCAAGAGTTTATTGATCACTTTATAATGAAATTGAGAATTGTAAAGTTTGCAAGAACCCCTGAATACAATCAACTATTCTCTGGAGATCCTACTTGGGTTACTGAAAGTTTAGCAGGTATGGCTGTTGATGGAAGACCTCTTGTAACAAAAACAACTTTCAGATATCTACATACTCTAGATAACTTAGGTACTGCACCTGAGCCAAACTTAACGGTTCTCTGGTCTACAAAACTACCTGAAAACTTTAAAAGATATTGTGCAGAGATGTCTATTAAAACATCTTCAATTCAATATGAGAATGACGACCTTATGAGACCATTAAAAGGCGATGATTACGCTATTGCTTGTTGTGTTTCTTCTATGGTTGTTGGTAAAGAGATGCAGTTCTTTGGAGCTAGAGCTAACTTAGCTAAGTGTTTATTGTATGCTATCAACGGTGGTGTAGATGAGAAGCTTGGTATCCAAGTTGCACCAGAGTTCAGACCTATAACTAGTGAATACTTAGATTATGACGAAGTTATTAAAAAATATGATGTTATGATGGAGTGGTTAGCAGAGCTCTATGTTAACACATTAAATATCATCCACTATATGCACGATAAATATTGCTATGAAAAAGTACAGATGGCACTGCATGATAGAGAGGTTAAGAGATTCTTTGCAACTGGTATGGCAGGGCTTTCTGTTGTTGCTGACTCATTAAGTGCTATTAAGTATGCTAAGGTTAAAACTATCAGAAATGATCAAGGTGTTGTTGTTGGTTATGAAACTGAAGGTGAATACCCTTGCTATGGTAATAACGACGAGAGAGTTGATAAGATTGCTGTAGATCTAATAGAAAGTTTTATGAATAAGATTAGAAAGCATAAGACTTATAGAGATGGTATTCCTACAATGTCTATTCTTACTATAACCTCTAATGTTGTTTATGGAAAGAAAACAGGTAGTACCCCTGATGGAAGAAAAGAGGGTGAGCCATTTGCACCAGGAGCTAACCCAATGCACAGTCGTGATAAAAAAGGTGCATTAGCATCTCTTTCAACTGTTGCAAAACTTCCTTTTGAGCACTCAGAGGATGGAATTTCTAACACATTTTCTATTATACCTGATGCACTAGGAAAAGATTCTAAAATGTTTGTAGGAGAGCTTGATATAGATGCTATATCCGGTTGTACCTCTTGTTGTATTCCAAACCTTGAAATAGAAGAGTAAATTTAGTAATTAAAGGAGAAAATTATGTCTAATTCACAAGTTGATAACTTAGTTAGTATGATGGATGGTTACATGGAAAAAGGTGGACACCACCTAAATGTTAATGTGTTTAATAAAGAGACCTTATTAGATGCACAAAAACACCCTGAGAACTATCCTCAGTTAACTGTTCGTGTTTCCGGATATGCTGTTAACTTTAACAAGCTTACAAAAGAGCAACAAGATGATGTAATTAGTAGGACTTTCCATAAAGGGATGTAACACTAATGGATGGCTATATACATTCTATAGAAACAATGGGCAGTGTTGACGGCCCTGGTCTTAGATATGTAGTATTTACAGCGGGGTGTCCGCTCCGCTGTAAATATTGCCATAATCCGGATACATGGGATATGAAAAATAGTAAAAAGATATCTTCTGAAGAGATTCTTGAAGACTATGAAAATTATAGACCATATCTTAAAAATGGGGGTCTGACTGTAACCGGTGGAGAACCATTGGTGCAGCTTGATTTTGTAATTGATCTTTTTGAAAAAGCCAAAAAGAGGGATATCCACACCTGTTTGGATACAAGTGGTGCCACATTCTCTATTGTTGGGAAAAATATTGATAAGTTTAAGAAGCTTTCTAAGGTAACAGATTTAGTAATGCTCGATATAAAGCATATTAAGAATGATGAGTACTATGAACTTACAAAAGGAAACTTAGATGAAACACTATTATTTTTAGATTTCCTTTCTGAAGATGAGACTTATTGCGATGTTTTGGTTCGACATGTTTTGGTTAAGGGTATAACCTATAAAAAGGGGCTTCTATATGATCTTGGATATATGCTTGGTGGGTACAAAAATGTTAAAGGTGTAGATGTACTTCCATACCATGTAATGGGAACCTCTAAATATAAAGAGTTAGGTATGAAATACCCTTTAGAGGGGTTAGAAGCTATGCCTAAAGAGAACGCTATAAAGGCAAGAGAGATTGTAAAAGCCGGTGTTTTTAAAAGGGTTGTAGAGAGAAGAGAGAAACTAAAGAGATAGTTTATTGTTGGTTATCTTCTAATGTGCTCGGTGTGTGAGTAGTGTGGGATCGATAAGTTTTTTAATCTATATTGATTTAGCACTTATAATTTTTTGTTTATTGTAACTCTAATCGCAGATTTTTACTCTTCAATTTCAAAATATTTCATTACTGCCCTATAGTTATCTTGTGCAGAAAGACAGGTATCGATTAGATACTCTTTAATTTTAGGATACTCAGATAATCCTCTATAGTAGAAAAATTTGTAACTCTCCTCTATAATGAATGGAGTTATACTATTTCTCAAACACTCTTTAAATAGTATCAATCTTCCAACTCTTCCATTTCCATCTTGAAATGGATGGATCTTCTCAAATTTATAATGAAAATCAATAATATCTAAAATTTCAATACTCTCTTTATCGTTATATTCTTCCAACAAATTTTTAATATCTCTTTCTACATTTTTAGGGTTTGAAGTTTCAACTCCCCCTACAATATTTGGTTTAAGTTTATAATCACCAATATTAAACCACTCTTTTCGAGCATCAGAAGTGTTTGTTTTTGAGATCCTATGAAACTCTTTGATATGGTTTTCAGATAAAGGCTCTTTTGCAATTTTAAGCATATAATCAAAACAATGAAAATGGTTTACTGTTTCAATTATATCATCAACATTTGCTGTTTCTTCCCCTTTTTCTGTAAATAAAGTATTTGTTTCATAAATATATCTAGTCTGTTCTTCCGATAGCTTACTCCCCTCAATTCTATTGGTGTTATAAGCAAGCTTTATCTGTGTTTTATGATATATTCCACCCTTTAGATTGCTCAACTTTTCTTGCTGTAATATTTCTAAAAGTTTCATACCCTATTCTTCCAATTTATTATTTATAGAGATACTGTTTTCTTTTTAAGTTTGGATTATTTAATTTTTCCCAACCCCCAGAATTGTAATACTCTGTTTACTTCGCAACTAATTTTTAACAAGATCAGCAGGTGCTAATGGATTCTTAAATTTTGCAATATCAGTAAGCGACATAAAATCTTCTTCCATATTACTATACACAACTATATCTAATCCTTGAACTTCTATTTGCTTATTTTATGCCATAAGATTCCTTATTTATACCTACTTACAAATATAAGATTTGTTTTTCCAATGCTCAAATTTAAAAGCCAAATAAAAAGATTATGGAAAGCTTAATATTGTACTTACAATACCTATCAATATCCAAAATAATATTTGATTTTGTGGGATTTTTGTTGTTTCAATAAAATACAACAAATCTGTAGATACTGTAAGATAGTGTTAAGATAGAATTAACGATGAGAAGGATATATTTCCAGTAACTAATGAAATTGATCAATTAAACCTATTTACTGAGATATAGACTTGCTCACATTTGTGTGAACAATTAATTTAACTTTACTTTCGACAGACAAAAATTGCAATAGAATCATTCTCATCATAAGGCTCTATTATGGTATTATAGACCAAAACATTACTAAAAAATTTATTTAAGTCGTATTTTATTCTTGAAATCTCAAATGTTCTTTCATATATACATTCTTCATATCGTTTGTAATTATTAGAATAATCGTGAACAAAAAAACTTAGTTCCCATTTTGCGGTGTTTTTCCCAATATTTGAATTTCTCATAATAAAAATATCTTTATCATTGAAATTTCTGACTGAAGTAAATGTATTGCTCTTATTTAGCTCTAATGTTGTATTTATATCAAAAATAAAGTAGGCATCATTACTTAAATGATTTCTAACATTTTTAAATACTTTAAGCCATAAATTATAATCTAGTAAATGATTTATTGAATCAAAAAAGCAAAATATAAGCGTAAATTTTTTATCAATTTTAAAGGTCGTCATGTCTTGAACTAACAAAGTTGTATCAGATAATTTAGATTTTGCAATATCAATCATATCTTTACTAATATCTAATCCATATTTTATCTTAGTTTTATCTGAATTAAAAAACATTAAATTATTCCCTGTCCCACAAGCTAATTCTAAAACAGAATTTAAGTTGAAATCAAATTTCTTTGATAATAAATTGAATCTTTTATTAAATTTTTCTGAGAATCCAGACATTATTTGATCATAATATTTAGAAAAAACTGAATAATTATTACTGACCTTCATAAATTTAACCCTTATTTGTAATTACAATTATTAGTAGCTTTCTTTTAGAAAATGCTCTTCTTCGTTAATTAAAAAATCAACTGAGAGTTTGTCAAAAGGTCAATTTTGTGAAAGCCGAAGGCGGAACTGTATATTTGCTGTTATAGGCTTTTTTATAAACAGACTATACGCTCTATCTAACAACTCTATCAAAATCCATATTTCCCTTCAATTAATAAAACTTTTATCCTTTGCTTATCAAATTGACCTTGTATAATTGAATAATAGTTACAAATTTTGTCCACAGATTTACAATCCATACACTTTCCTGTTTTAGTACATGGTGTATTTTTATTTAGCCTCTTTGCATCAATAGGAGCTGCTATATTTCTAATTCGATAAATTGCAGCTTCATCATTCGGAACTATTTTATTTGTTCCACAAATTAAAAAAACTTTCTTAGGTCCAAATATAATTGGGGCAACTCGACTACCATTTCCATCTAAATTGAAGATTTTACCTTCAACTGTAATGGCATTGATGCCACTGATGAATAAATCTGCTGAGAAATTTTTTCTATAAATTTCATATTTTTCTTTTTGGGTAATATCTGGTTTATATTTATCTAAAAAAATACAGCTGCTATTTCTTAGTAGAGTATATACACCCAATTGCTGAAGAGTTTTTGAATCTCCGATGCCAACTATCACCTCTGGCTGAAGAAAATGGCTAATTGTATATATTAATGCATCTCTAGTAGAAAATAATTCGGATTCAATTCGATTTTTTTCAAGTGCTCTTCTAAGTTTATAAATCATATTATGATTCATTGTAAATCCTTTCCGAAATTTTTACATGATTTTATCGGAAATGTGTTTAGAGTAATTGCTTGTAACGATTAAGTATATATGATATGTCGGTTTTGAAACACGACCCTTCAAAATACGCTACGCCGTGAGCCGGATTTGTTATATTTTGCAAATTTAATCTTTTCAATCAAAATAATAGCAAATATGGCATAATTAATGTGAAAACGCTCAAAATTAGCACAATGCCCGCCATAGCATATATACCGTGTTACCTGCTGGCTTTCATTTATTAATGTAGTATTTATCAAGTTTATCTAAAAATCTTTCATCAATCATTCCCGTTCTATTAAACATAATCACACTTCCTATTCCTCTTTTAGGGTAAATACGAATTTCACAATAATAACCTCCACCACCGCCTGCGTGACAAAAATATTCATTTCCACAAAGCTTTCCTTTAAACCAAGACAAACACATTCCTGTTTCTTTTCCTTGACTGGTAAAATTCTCGATAAAAAGTCGTTCTTTATATTCGTCTGTAATCAACTTACAATTTGATTTTAAAAGCTCTTGAATATATTTTACAAATGAATTTAC
>PDWI01002670.1_pt1 | contig 26452 bp, 23 predicted proteins | sample 1430891 | NCBI WGS metagenome assembly PDWI01 (sample SAMN01162508, study PRJNA174530) | Oral metagenome, whole genome shotgun sequencing project. | biome: Marine environment; feature: Marine mammal; material: Swab sample of the gingival sulcus; isolation source: swab sample of gingival sulcus...
ATTCCCTTGTAACCAATAAAAATGCTAAAAAAAGACTTGATAGATCGGATAAAAAGCGAGCTTTCCCTGCCTGCTAAAGATGCCGCCATTGCTGTTGATGCGATTTTGCAGACCGTGGGCGAGGCCCTGCAGGAAGAACGCCGGGTTGAGCTGAGAAGGTTCGGCAGTTTTACCACCAGAACCAGAAAGGCGAGGAGTACTAAAAATCCCAAGACCGGGGCCATGATGAATATACCAGCAAGAAAGACAGTTCATTTCACCATGAGCAGATCGCTAAAGGATGCTCTGATTACTGAAAAGGACTAGGATCTCCCTGGCCGGCCCTGATGATTGCCGGGCTGCTGCCGATTAGATCAATGATGGAGGACGGATTGGGAAAAACCGGTTCTCCATCTATGATAACGTCTATCCTGCCGCTTAGGTTTTGCTGGATTTCGCGGGCGTTGTTCAGCGGCAGTTCATCTTCTTCGGTCTGGACACTGGTGTTGATTAGCGGGTTGCCTAGCTCTTTTACTAGCTGCCTGCATATATTATGATCCGGCATTCTGATTCCCACCGTTTTCTGCTTGGTCAGCATGGATTTCGGCACCAGTTTGGTACCGGGCAGGACGAAGGTATAGGCACCGGGCAGGTTCCTTTTCAGCAGCCGGTAGGCGGTATTGGAGACGTGGGCATATCTGCTTATATCCTTGAGGTCGGAGCAGATAATTGAAAACGGCTTGTTGGCTGGTCTTTTTTTGAGCTGGTAAAGCCTTTTTACTGCCTTGGGGTTGAATAGATCGCAGCCGAGACCATAGCCGGTGTCGGTGGGGTAGCAGATCACCGCACCTTTTTTCAGGTGCTGAACGGCCTGCGAGATTAGTCTTGGTTGGGGGTCTTTGGGGTGTATGGAGATGATCATGGCCTGGTTTTCCTAGTTGATGTTTTGCCTTATTCGGCGTAATTAGCTTTGTCCAAGAATAATGAATTTTTGTCCAAAAAACCTTTTTTTTCTGCCCTGCCCGCAAATTAAAATAATTTTCCCTATTGGTCTGAAGGAGATACCATGTTACCGGATGATATTGAAATAGCTCTTACCTTTGATGATTTACTTTTAGTTCCAGCCGCCTCGGAAGTGCTGCCTGGTGAAGTCAGCCTGGTTACCAGACTGACCGGCAGCATCAAGCTCAATGCACCGCTGATCAGCTCTGCCATGGATACTGTAACCGAAAGCCGCACGGCTATTGCTATGGCTAGAGAGGGCGGGATCGGCATTATCCATAAGAATATGAGCATCAAGCAGCAGGCTAGGGAGGTGGAAAAGGTCAAAAAGTCGGAATACGGCATGATTATTGACCCCATCACGGTTACCCGCAGCCAGTCGGTGGCCGAGGTGCAGGAGATTATGTCCAGTTACAAGATCTCCGGCCTGCCGGTGCTGGATGATGGTAAGCTGGTCGGCATTGTTACCAATCGTGATCTGCGTTTTGTCTCCGACCCCGATCTTAGGGTTGATGATGTGATGACCAGCAAGGATCTGGTTACTGCCAAGGCCGGTATTGATTTGAATCACTCCAAGGCCCTGCTCCATGAACACCGGATCGAAAAACTTTTGGTGGTCAATGATGACGGCAGCCTGAAGGGGCTGATTACCATCAAGGATCTGGAAAAAATTAAAAAATACCCCAATGCCGCCAAGGATGAATATGGACGGCTGATAGTCGGCGCCGCCGTCGGGGTAGGCAGCGGCATTGAGGAGCATGCCCAGCAACTGGTGAACGCCGGAGTGGATGTGGTGGTGATCGATTCGGCCCACGGCCATTCCAGAAATGTAATCCGGGCAGTTGAGGCGGTCAGGGGGGCCTTTCCTGATCTGCAGATAATAGCCGGTAATATCGCCACCGGCGAGGCGGTTGAGGTGCTGGTTAATGCCGGAGCCAATGCGGTTAAGGTTGGGGTGGGGCCGGGTTCCATTTGTACCACCCGGATTGTGGCCGGGGTCGGCGTGCCGCAGATGACGGCTCTGGCCAACTGTGTCAAGGCCGCTCTTAAACACGATATTCCGGTGATTGCCGATGGCGGTATCAAGCATTCCGGCGAGATAGCCAAGGCCATCGGGGCCGGGGCCAGCTCGATTATGATCGGCAGCCTGTTTGCCGGTACTGACGAAACTCCCGGCGAGACCTTTATCTATCAGGGCAGAACCTACAAGGGCTACCGCGGCATGGGTTCCCTGGGAGCGATGAGCAAGGGTTCATCGGATCGTTATTTTCAGGATAATGTTTCGGCCGCCAAGATGGTGCCGGAGGGCATTGAGGCCAAGGTGCCGTATCGGGGGCCGCTGGCAGGCGTTGTTTACCAGCTTCTTGGCGGTTTGCGTTCCGGTATGGGCTATGTCGGGGCGGCAACCATTGAGGAGCTGCAGCAGAAGGCGAAATTTGTGCGTATTTCGGCGGCAGGTCTTCGTGAATCCCATGTGCATGATGTTATCATTACTAAAGAAGCACCAAATTATAGAACCGCATAGTTTATGGAAGTTAAACAGGAAAAAATAATAATTCTGGATTTCGGCTCCCAGACCACCCAACTGATAGCCAGAAGGATTCGGGAAAAACAGGTTTACAGCGAAATTCACCCGTTTTCCCTTGAATTAGGCAGGATAAAAGAGCTGCAGCCGAGCGGGGTGATCCTGTCCGGCGGCCCTTGTTCGGTATATGATGAGGATGCCCCTCATCTTGATCCGGCCCTTTTTGATTTGGGTATTCCGGTGCTTGGGATCTGTTACGGCGTCCAGCTAATGGTCAAATTATTAGGCGGCCGGGTAGAGAGGGCAAAAAAGCGTGAATTTGGTCAATCATTTCTGGCGGTTAATCAGGCGGCGGGGATTTTGGCCGACTTGGGAACCGGAGATGCCAAGCATCAGGTCTGGATGAGCCACGGCGACCGGATCGAGGAGTTGCCGGCCGGGTTTGAGGCCGCCGCCACCAGCAAGCATTCGCCCTATGCGGTCATACAGCATCGGGAAAAGCCTTTGACCGGGGTGCAGTTTCACCCAGAGGTGGTGCATACCGAAATCGGCGGTCAGATTCTGGATAATTTTATCTTCGGTGTCTGCGGCTGCCGTCCGTCCTGGACTGTGCAGTCATTTATTGAATCCGCCGTTGCGGTGATCAGGGAGCAGGTTGGCAAAGACCAGGTTATCTGTGCCTTGTCCGGCGGGGTTGATTCCTCGGTGGCGGCGGCCATGGTTCATCGGGCGGTCGGGGGGCAGCTTACCTGCATTTATGTGGATAATGGTCTAATGCGTTACGGCGAGTCCGAGGCCGTTTTGCAGTTTTTCCGCAGTACCAGCAATCTTAAGGTGGTGGATGTCGATGCCGCCGATTTTTTTCTGGCCGAACTTGACGGCGTTACCGATCCCGAAATCAAACGAAAACGCATCGGCCTTGGTTTTATAAAGATTTTTGAACAGGAAGCTGAAAAGCTGGGTGAGGTTAAATATCTGGTGCAGGGAACCCTGTACCCGGATGTGATTGAATCGGTCTCTTTCAGGGGCGGGGCTCCCATTAAATCGCATCATAATGTGGGCGGCCTGCCGGAGGTGATGAAGCTGGATTTGATTGAGCCGCTTCGGGAGCTGTTTAAGGATGAGGTACGGGCGTTGGGGCTGGAGCTTGGCCTGCCGGAAGAGGCGGTGTATAGACAACCCTTTCCGGGGCCGGGTCTTGGCATCCGCATCATGGGCGGTGTTACTAGGGAGCGGCTTGATATACTTCGTCAGTCCGATCTGATTGTGCTGGAGGAGATGAAAAAATCCGGCTGGTACCGTAAGGTTTGGCAGTCCTTTGCGGTATTGCTGCCGATTCAGACGGTCGGCGTGATGGGCGACAGCAGAACCTATGAAAATGTGATCGCCATTCGGGCGGTGGACTCAAAGGATGCCATGACTGCCGACTGGTCAAGGATTCCTGATCATATTCTGGCGGCAATTTCAACCAGAATTATCAATGAGGTCAGGGGGGTGAACCGGGTGGTTTATGATATTTCATCCAAACCGCCTGCAACCATAGAGTGGGAATAAACTTAGTATCGGGAAATTATGCTGAAAACGGGAATTTATGTGGATGCCGAGAACATCCGCTTTTGCGGCGGATACGGCATGCGTTACGATATACTGGTCGATCTGGCCAATCTTGGACAGTCAACCTTGCTCAGAGCAAATTGCTACCTTGCCGAAGATCGAACCAGAACCAGAGAGGATGCCGAGTACCGGCAGAAAATATACAGGTATCATAATATCCTGCGTCAATGCGGTTTTAAGGTAATCAAGAAATATGTAAAGCATTTTGTTGATGATGAAGGGGTGCTGACCACCAAGGCCAATGCCGATATGGATCTTGCCATTGATGCCCTGCTGCAGGCAAGAAATCTGGATCGGGTCATCCTGCTGACTGGCGATGGAGATTTTATCAGACTGGTCATTGCCCTGCAGAATATGGGCTGCCGGGTGGAGATTATTGCCTTCAAAAATGTCAGCAATGAGCTGAAAGAGGCCGCCGACAGTTTTCTTTCCGGTTTTCTGGTGCCGGGCCTGCTGCCCATCCAGAATGCGGACGGGGAGGAATGGTATCGGGGCGTGCCGATCAATTATAACCCGGATCGGGGCTTTGGTTTTATGCGTTATTATATCACCGGCAAGGATGGGCTGACCGCCGAAACGGTATTTTTTCACTGCTCCAAATGTACTGGCTCATATGATCATCTGCTGCTTGATTCCTCAAGTGTCTTTGAGTTCAGGGTAGTCAAGAATCCGGAAAATATGAATAGAACCGAGGCCAGGGACATTGTGCTGGTGGATGGTGCCTGATTGGCGGCTATTCAGGTTCGCTGCCCTTGCTGTGCTGCCAGGCCAGAGCCGCATTGGCGGCAAAGATTAAAAAGGCTCCCAGCCAGCCCGGCCAGCCAAGGGACGGCTCAAGGGTAAGCAGCGGCCCCATTACTGCCGCCAGCAGAATCCTTGATGAGGTAATAATCGAGCCTTCCAGAGCGGTTACATAACGAAAACCAAAGGTCATCAGATATTGGCCGCCCACTCCGGCCAGCGAGCAGGTCAGCAGATAGAAAAATTCGGTCCGGTTCGGCCAGAAAAGGTCATTATGGGAAAAGGCGAGAAGGGCCAGGCCGCCAATGCCGAACATAAAAAATAAAATGGTCTGCGAATCGTGATATTTTCTGCTGATATTTAGATAAATTATACCAGATGCGGCACTAAGCCCGGAGCAAAGCCCCCAACCGTTATGGACGGGAAAGGCCATGCTGCCCGGCGGCATCAGTACCAGCCAGACCCCGGTAAAGGCGACAGCCACCACCACGAGGGTAAACCACTGCCGCTGGTTTTGGTAAAATATCCAGGTGAAAACGGCAATAAATAGCGGGTAGGTCATATTCAGGATATTACCTTCCGCCACGCTGCCGGCGGCAACAGCCTTATAGAAGCAGTAAACGGCGATGGTATTGCCCGCCGCCCGGCCAATCAGATAATGGTAACGCACGGGTCTAAGCCGCTGGCGGCAAACCAGCATGGTCAGGCAAACCATGGTAAAACCAAGGAGAAAGCGGGCAAAGACGTAGTAGGGCGGGGAAATATTTACCACCGCTTCTCCCCAATGGATAATCAGGGTCGCCAGATAAAAAAAGAAGGCGGAACCAAAGAGAGCCAGCCAGCCGGCAAGCTGTAGTTTTTTTTGATTATGCCGTGAAATAGTGGGCAACTTAAACCTCGCAGGATTACATGGTAAAATTATTTTTAGACTTATAAGTTTTCCCAAAGGGAAATTCGGCGGTAATCTGACATAAGGAAGGAAATATGGCAATACAATTTGGCAAAACCTGGTGGGGCAGCCGCTGGCTTGGGGCATTAACCGAAGTGGATTATGATAACCGGCTGCCGAGGGGAGCATCTTATGCCCGAAACGGCTGGGTCAAATCTCTTAGGGTAAATAAAAATCAGATCAAGGCAAGAGTTGCCGGCAGAAGGGCAGCTCCTTATGCGGTCAGTATCACGGTGCCGCCGTTTTTTGCAGAAGATGCAGTCCAGCTTCTGGATGCACTGGAGCAGCATCCGGCCCTGATTGCCGGACTGCTTAACCGTGAATTACATCCCGGTATCCTTGACATTGCCGAGGAATGCGGCATCAAGGTTTTTCCTGACAAATGGACGGATCTGAAAATGCACTGCAGTTGTCCCGACTGGGCAGTTCCCTGCAAACATCTGGCCGCAGTGGTTTATCTGCTCAGCCGCGAGATTGATAACAATCCCTTTCTGGTCTTTGAAATGCACGGGATTGATTTGCTTAAGGAACTGCAAAAAAGAGATATTCAGATCCCGGAAGAGCAGGTCGCCATCCCCAAATTTACAGAGCTTGTGCCGCTGACCCGTAAGAAACGTAAAAATGAAAAGCCGGAGGCCATCTACGATAGTATCGATTTTTCGGCCTTGCCCGATGTGGCCGCTCCGATGCTGGAGCTTCTTCCTGCTGAACCGGCCTTTTATCCTGCCGGTGATTTTAAGAAAAAGTATGCAGCACGCCTCAGCCGTGCCGTCAAGGCTGCCGCTCGTATTTTGGCCGGACGGCTTACTCTGGCGGCAGCCCTTGGCCTGGAAGAAGGTGAAGATAAATTAAGCCGCCGCAGCACCGCCGAAATATATATTGATCCTGAAAACCGGGTTGAACTGGGCGGCGATCTGGCAGCTACAAGTTTTGAAGAGATGATTGGTCTGCTTGCCCGCATCAGGCCGGACTACCTGCCGGATTACCAGCCGGCCATTGCCGCCCTGCATCAGAGCTTGTATGCCGCTCTTCATCTGCTGCAGGCAGGCGATATTATTCCGCAGGTGGCCGCAGGCAGGAAGGGAACCATTCTTATCCGCTGGCTGCCGGCCGCCATTGAGCCGCAGGCCGGAAAACTGGCAGCAGAACTTGAGAGCCGTCTTGATTTTGATCTGGTTTTTCTGAAAAGAGCTGGCAGAAGCAAAACCACCATCTCGCGGCTGCAACATCAGGCCGAGGTGCTTTTATCCATTTTTATCGATCGGCTAATCCGGCATCTTGCCACTACTCCGAAAAAGGGTGAACAGGATGCGGTGGAAGAGCTGTTTTTTGGCGGCAAGCTGGTTTCATTTAAGGAAATTGGCGAAAAAACCACCGGCGGCGGCATCAAGGCCTGGCTTGACCGTTATCATGTGGTCTCTTCCAGCCGTTTTCAGCCCTTGGTGCAGGTGAAGGAAAGAGGCGATGAACATTTTGCCCTGTCCATTGCCTTTGGCGACCAGGAACAGCCGGATGAGCTGCCGCTTTCGCTTGCTCGGGTGCTGACCGAGCCGGAACTGGCCGATGAGCGGTTCAGGATTCTGCCCGGCCTGACCAGGCTGACCCCCTTTATTCATGGGCTGGAAGATTATATCAACAGCAGGGGAAAAAGGCCGCTTTTACTAAATCTGGAGCAGATGTCTCCTTTTTTGATTAAATTGATGCCGGCAATCAGGCTGCTGGGGCTGGAGGTTGTCCTGCCCAAATCCCTGCAGCGGCTGCTAAAGCCGATGGTTTCCCTGCGGCTGAGTAAAGGCAGCGGCGGCCCGGCCTCACTGACCCTGACCAAGCTGCTTAATTTCGATTGGCGGGTTGCCATCGGCGATGCCCTGCTTACCAGGGAAGAATTTAATGCCCTGCTCGACAAGGCATCCGGGCTGTTCCGCTTTAGGGAACAATATTTTTATGCCGATGAAAACGAGCTGGCCCGCCTGCGGAAAAAACTGGATGCACATGCAGAACTTGGCAGCCACCAGTTGCTTCAGGCCGCTCTTGCCGAAGAATATGAAGGGGCAAGGGTTGAACTGACCCCGGAGGTTCAGGAGCTGATTCGCCAGATTTCCACAGTGGAGGATATTCCCCAGCCTCGGGGGCTGCAGGCCGAGCTGCGTCCCTATCAGCAGCGGGGCTGGCAGTGGATGTATCATAACAGCCGGATTGGTTTTGGTAGCCTGCTGGCAGATGATATGGGTCTTGGCAAAACCTTGCAGGTGCTGACCTTTCTGCTCAAACTAAAGGAGGAAAACCCGGCAGGGCAATATCTTGTTGCCGTCCCCACCGGACTTCTTGCCAACTGGCAGGCGGAAATTGAGCGTTTTACCCCGCAGCTAAGCACCCATCTTTATCATGGCACGGGGCGGAACCTTAAACAGTTTGACCACGATATTCTCCTGACCAGTTACGGGGTGCTTCGTTCCGATGCGGCCAGGCTGAAAAAAAAGAAATGGCAGGCGATGATCATTGATGAGGCTCAAAATATCAAAAATGAAAAAACTGCCCAGTCAAAGGCGGTAAAAAGTATTCCGGCCGAAACCCGTATTGCCATGAGCGGTACGCCGGTGGAAAACCGGCTTAGCGAGTTCTGGTCAATTATGGACTATACCAACAAGGGCTACCTCGGTTCGTCCAAGGTGTTCAGGGATGAGTATGCAACTCCCATTCAGGTTTCCCATGATCTAGATGCTGCAAATAAATTCCGTGCGGTTACGGCGCCTTTTATGATGCGGCGGATGAAGACCGATAGTTCTATTATCAGCGATTTGCCCGACAAGGTGGAGCAGAACCAGTTGGCCGTCCTTACCTCGGAGCAGGCGGCACTCTACGAAAAGACCATGCTGGCGGCCATGGATGAGATTGAAGGCTACTCAGACGATGACTCTCTCTTTAAGCGTCAGGGGCTGGTTTTGCAGATGATTCTTGCCCTGAAACAGATCTGTAACCATCCGGCCAATTTTCTTAAAAACAAGAATTTGGATCCGGCTCTTTCCGGTAAGACCAGCCTGCTTTTTGAGCTGCTTGATGCCATTCTGGCAGCCGGGGAAAAGGTGCTTGTTTTCACCCAGTTTAAGGAAATGGGCAGTTTGCTGACCAGTTTTCTTGCAGAACGCTATGATGAAACGCCGCTTTTTTACCACGGCGGATGCACGGTCAAGGAGCGGACCGATATGGTGGAGCGGTTTCAGAACAATCGGGCTGACCGGATTTTTATCCTGTCGCTGAAAGCCGCTGGAACCGGCCTTAATCTCACCGCTGCCTCTCAGGTGATTCACTATGATTTATGGTGGAATCCGGCGGTGGAAAGCCAGGCCACCGACCGGGCCTACCGTATCGGCCAGCAAAACAAGGTTACGGTTCACCGTTTTATCACCAAAAATACCTTTGAAGAAAAGATTGATGCCATGATTCAGCAGAAAAAGAATCTGGCCGAGATGACCGTTGCCACCGGGGAAAAATGGCTAGGCAGGTTAAGCAATCGTGAACTGAGGCAGATTTTTCATCAGGGATAAGGTGCTTTTGCAGCAAAAGTCAGCTCCTGAGCCGATTATTTTTATGGCCCGGAGCTGACTTTTATTACCGCTATAACAATGAATTATATGAAGGTGAGTTGGTTTAATGCGTTTGGTTACGGCATTTGCAATTTTTACATCTGCCGCTGCAATGTTTGTGTTTTCCTGATTTAGCCACAATAACCCGGCCGTGGTCATGACAAATATCCCGGCCTTTTTCGCCCTTGAAGTAAATCCGGTCTTCAGGAAGGGCAAATTCCTCGATTACACCATTAAAGGCATTGCGGGAGCGGGGTTTTACCTCGGTTATGCCGCTGGTATTGATAAAAACATTGCCTTCACCTACGTATTCCTTGTGAATACAACGGCCTACTTCCCTTGCTTTCTGCTCATCAAAACTGCCGGACAGGGTGATATGCAGATTGCCGTTTCTCGTATCTGCCGCCAAAAAACTGGTTTGCTCCATTACTTTTACCTCATTGAATTTGATGGTTAATGGTTTCCAGCTCCTTGGCAAGAGAGGAAACCCCTGAACTTCTCATCATCACGAATGGTTTTTGATATTTTTTGCAGAATTTTTTCACGCATTTACAGGCATCATGGCTGACGCAGTCGATGGGACAGAACACCGCATCAGCTCCGGTAAGCAGCTTGGGCAACATATGTTTGGCACTCTCATGGCCGCCGTCATGGTAAATAAATTCTCCGCCAGACTGCTCAATTACCTGTTTGTAGCGGGAAATCATCTTCCGCTGTCCGCCCACATAAAGGACCGTTTTGCCGTTTAGCACATTATTCATCGGGCAGACACAGTCGCCATTACAGGATTCGCAGGACGGGGAGCCGGTAAAATCTTCTTCGGCCATTTCCGCTGCGGCGGGAAATTGCTGTTCAACGCCCTGTTCCTTGAGCATTTGTATCTCAAAATCCCTTTCAAATATTTGCTCTTCAAGACGGTTTCTATTGTTCTCAAGCTCATTTAGTCTGGCGTGAAGCTGGTCAATTTGTTCCGTCAATAAGGCCGTCTGCCGCTGCTCCTGCAAAAGGGCTGCCCTGGTTTCGTCTAATTGCTGGTAAGCAGTGTGGCTGGCAAGTTTGGCACTTAGCTCATCGCCCAGTTTTTTCAGCCGATCGTTGTCAAGCTGATATTTCTTTAGTTTCTGCAGGTTTCGGTTGGCCTCAGCACCCTCGGCCTGCCTTTTTCTCTTCTCCTCAGCCAGTTCCGCCTGCTGCTGTTCCAGCACTTTTTTCAGATTGATGCTTTCATCCCGATATTTACCAAGCAACATATTTTCACGTCTTTGTGCGGTAAAACACTCAAAACTTTTCATATGACAATCACCGTAAATGCGGTCAATCACGCTGCGGTCAGATTCGGGATGGGTCATTATCGCCCAGTAGGCACCGGCCATACTGCCCTCTGTAAAATCCTGCTGCCACTTACTGATAATTTCTTCTGGATTGCGGCATTCGGCATATTTTTTTACCGCCGCCCGATAAGTGGTGTCCAGCTCCTTGTGAAGTGTCCTGCTTTGAGGTGTTTTGCTGCCGGAAAGGCCGGAAAACCGATTGTGGATATGATAATCTGAAAGCGATGAATCAAGATCAAATACTTTTTTTCTTTTTAATTTTTGCAGCTTTGCCCTGCTTAAACAAATGCCCATGATTGAGCAGTAATAAGAGCTGGAAATCTGCCAAAGTTTCCTTCTTCTCTGATTGTAGTTTTTGTTGGCCGGACTGGTCATTATTAGCTCCCTGATTATTCAAGTTTGTAAGGCTTATCGTTTATTAGTAGTAACTAACTTGGGAAACAAAAAAAACAGCAAAGCATCCGGCCCCTGATGAAACAAGCCGGACGCCCTGCTGCCTGGAATCTGCTAGATGCTTGCTGCCACGTCAGCGGCCCAGCCGTCAATCTCGCTGGAAGCCTCTGAAGGATCGCCGTCAATACGCAGGCCCTCATTAACCTGCTTGGCTCCCATATCGGTTAATTTTTCGTCAAGTTTGTCCACGGCTCCGCAAAAAAACTCGTAGCTTGAGTCGCCGCAGCCGAAAACTGCCACCTTCTTGTCTTTCAGGTTTGCATTGCCAAGCTCTTCAAAAAACGGTTCAAAATCTTCCTGAAACTCAATCTCGTCGTCTCCCCAGGTGGAAGAACCAAGCAAGGTCAGGTCATAATCACCGCCAAGCTCGTCAACGGTAGCATCGGTAACATTTTTCAAGGTAACTTCAATTCCTTTCTCTTCCAGTATGCCGCTAATCTGCTCGGCTACTGCCTCGGTGTTTCCTGTGGTTGAACCATAAACAATCAATGCTTTAGACATAATCCCCTCCAAAAAATAATAAATTCAGCAGACATCCGGCCATTAACTAGACGTAAAAATATGTCCACCCATAAAAAAGCATCAGGATAAATTCCTGACGACAAGAGCCGGTATCTAGTTCCGGCCACCCAAAATAAACCTTATCCAATCATTTGCATTTGCCGCTGCTGCAGCTAGTTGAGCAATTTTCGCACCGGCTAGAGGCAGGGCTGCGGGAAATCACCCCAAACTCATTGCTTGCAATCTTGCCGCCCATCTCGCCGGTGAGAAAAACCTTTGAGCCGGGAAGCTGCAGCATTTTGAGCAGGTTGCCCAGAGTATTCCTTGAATTATCGGCAACCTCGGTAACCTCATCAGTATTAACCAGAATCCTTTCCTGTCCTTCATAGGCCTGATTCATTACCACGCTCAGCAAGGCCGCAGTCTTGGTGTTGTAAGCACCGCCTAAACGAATATGCAATTCCTTATTCCTATGTTCAACTGCCAGGATCTTACTCATAATTTGTAAAGGCTCCTATGTTAGCGGTTGTTTGGTTAGCCGTCAGCAAGATACGGCAGGTAAAATTGTTACTTATCGATAACATTTTCCGCAAGATCCGTTAAGCTCGGCTAAAAAATTGTTACGCCCTTTTTAGTCAAACCTAAACGAATGGTCAACAAAAAAAGCATAATTTTTGACAGATTTGTAAAAAGTTTGTTACGGACAGTCCCGCCTGGATTAAGCCAATGAAATTATTGCTGATAATTTTAGGCAGACATTTTTCAAAGAAATCTTTAGGTTGAAATGAGCTGCCGGCGAACTGTTGGTGAGATAAAGCACAGCTCACCGGCGAGTGGAACGAACCCGGTGAAACTACTTGTCAGGTGATTATTCTGTTTTACTTGATTGCAATAAAATCAAGCGAAATTCACCAAAATCTTTGCCTAAAATCATTTTTATACAGACTATGGAAGCAAGGAAACCTATAATCACCCCGATTGGCATCCCAATGGATCTGATTGTTAAGTGGATTATTTCATCAGATGCTCCCGAAACCCTAAGTACAAGCCCAATAAGAATTACAATAATAGTGCCGAGGGTAATTCCGACTATGAGTGCAATAGTTTTTCTCCAGAAGAATGACCACCATACCTTTACTGCCCGCATCCACGTTGCTTCAAGTTCCATTATTTTCTCCTGTTTAATTAACCCAACTATGAACTTAGGGGCGACGTGACTCCCCCCCCCTTAAACTTGGATTGAATGATTTTGTTCTGCTTTGCTGATAAATTTGAAAAACCGTAATCCTCAAAACGCCTCGTAAAGCGGCTGGTTATGCTGTTAATATTATTTGCTCGTGTTTAGTTTATTTTTAATTTTTGATATCAAGAATATTGGCACTTCTACGAGAATAATTATCGTACCTGCATAAACAATAATTGGCAAGCCCAAAATAAAAGCTGAGAAGAATAAGGTAGCATAACAATAATCAGAAATTTTTCTTAAGAATGGTGTGTCAATATAGCACTGGTCTACCTGCATATCATCAGTTCCCCATCCTGTACAATTCATCACTGACAAGATAGGAATTATAATTGCTAACGAATATATAATTAACCTGACAACAGACCTTTTTCTCATTACTTATAGATTCTTAAAATTCGTTGATGTTGTATTTGCACAAACCATAACGGTATAATGTGCGGCTGGTTAAAACGGGCCGATTATTGCGAGTAGCAAACAGCTCCAATCGGCCCGATAAAATTTAATTTAGCCAAAAACGGCTGCCATCAATGATTCGTCATCCTCGGCATTTGCCGCCTTGGTACGCATTCTTTCTGCCCATGCCTGGTCGTCAAACCTTCTTTCAACACTCTCGGCAAGGTAGGATAGGGCCTGAGCTGAGGTAAACTTTTTCTCCATCATTTCATGCAGTTTTTTGAGCAGCACCTTGTCGCTGGTCTGGAAACTGATGATGCCGAAAAAATGTTCCAACTGGTTGTAGCTGGCAAGTTTGCCGACACAGATGGCGTATAGCTCATCTGCCCATGCCCGGTCATTAAACTGTGCCAGAATTTTTCCGGACAGGGTTAGCAATTCATAAATATCTCGGCTTTCCACCTGGGCAGTCTGAAATAGCGATCTAGCCCATTCCTCTGAGCCAAGAATCTCATTTACCGCAACGCCCAGTTTTATATAATCGCCTGTCTTCTCACATTTTTCTTCCATTTTTTTGAAGACATTCTCAGCCGCCTTGCTATCCTGCACATCGAACATCAAGCCCTCGGCAATATGCTTTTGCTTGACAAAATCATCGGTTGTTTCAAGCAATTTTTTGTAAATCTTTCCTGCCCATTCCAGATCCCCCAGATCATTTGCAATCAGGGTTGCCAGCTCGGTATATTCGTCAAAGAAATTGCTTTTCTTTTCGGCATTGACATAAATCTTGCGGGCGTAGGGTTTGTCGCCGGTGGTTTCAATTACCTCATGGCCGAGATTTTTCAGGGTTGCCCCGTTCATGGCCTCAAGTTCACGCTTGATATAGCCTTCGTACAGCTTGCCGAATTCGGCACGTTTTTCCTTTTGCAAGGTAATGTCATCAAGCCAGGACTTTTCCGTGCCGATTTTAAGGACGGCATCAGCAACCTGATTAAATTCGGCATTGGTTTTCACTGCATTTTCAGCAGCATGCAGGACTTCCACGGCTCCACTGGCGTTGCCGATTTCACCGGCAAGTTTTTCGGCTACGCCAACCAGCTTGACCGCATCATCCTCAACGCCTGCAGCCTTAAGCAAGACTTCACTTGCATATTCCTTGCTGTCTGCGTTGGCAACCACCAGGTCGGCAAGTTTTGTCAGCTCATCAAAACTGGAAAACTTGTCTCCAGCCTGTTTGTAAATGCTCAAGGTTAGTTCCTTGTCGGCCAGGGCCTCATTGACCATTGCTCCCAGTTCCATCAGTTCGGCACCTTCATCCATCATGCCGAGGGCCTTGCTGAACAGTTCCCGGCCGTATTCCTTATCATCCAGATTGGTAACTACTGCCTTGGCCAGGCTGCCCATATCAACACCGGAGCTAACCTTCTCCTCTGCAGACTTATACAGATTGCGGCCCATTTCGGCACCGGGGAAAAGCTGATCGGCGGTTACGGCCAAAGAAGCGAAATCCTCGCCGGTCTTGCAGACATCGACCGCCGAAAGCAGAACTTCCTTGGCCTGTTCCTCATCGTTAAATTCCTCTTTCATGCCCTTGGCCAGATCGACAAAATCGGCGGCGGTGGTGCATTTTCCCCGCCCTTTGGCACTTATCTCGGCGGCAAGTTCATTGTCGCCCAGATGCTCGCTGATTTGCTGGGCAAGAGCCAAAAACTCCGATGCCTTATCAGCTTTTTCCGATGCGGCAAGAAAAAGCTCTTTGGCCTGATCCTTCTGGCCGCCTTCGGCAACCGCCTTGGCCAGCTCGATCATTTCACTGGCAGTCCTGCACAGTTTTTTGGCCTGTTCGAAATATCCGGCGGCCTTTTCATCATCCTGATAAATTATCTTTGCCCCTTTCATCAGAGCCAAAAAATCTTCAGCAGTGGCTGCCCAATCGGCTCCTTCCTCATAAAGCTCCTCTGCCCATTCCTGATCATTAAGATCATTAAAGGCACCCAAGGCTACCTCAACGTAGTCCTTGGTTTCCTGGCAGTCATCATACATGTCGTCAAGTTCTTCTCTGGTTGCCATAATTGAATCCTTGTTTTGTTTCTGATTTAGCCTTTCCGGCTAACATCCGGGTTATGTTCTGGATGCAGGCTGCCGGATCGGAAAGTAAAAGTATCCCAACAATTGTTAGTCTTTATTACCAGTGTCTTGCTAAAATTGCAAGCAGAGAAGTCGGCAGCGGTGAAATCTCGAATTATTGCCGGCTTGAATGAAAAATCTTGATAAGATAAGAGGTTAAATGTTAGGGTTGCGGCTGGAACTTAACAGCGGGGAGAGGCAGGCTGGTGTGGTTATTTGCAGGTAAAAATTTTAGATGATATGAAAAAACAAGGCTCTAAGGAAAACAGGACTGATATCAGAGTTTATTTTAATAAGGAACAAACCCTTGGCGGCACTCTGCTCCACAAGGAAAGCCCGGAGCCGATTGATTGTGCCATCTGGGGAATCAGCATGGGGGGAGTCAGGCTTTCGGTTGAGCGTGATTTGTGTTTTGACAAGGGGGAAAAGATGGTTCTTGCCAGTGTTTCTGACCGCGTTAGGACCGTTTCTTCAAGTCCGATTGAAATCGAGGTGGTCTGGAGTATGCATCAGCCTGAGAGTACGCTTTTGTTTGCAGGATGCCGTTTTACAAATATCGGAGATGACAGCAAGGCGGCCTTTGCCAGGATAATCCGGCAGGAACTTGACCGGAGGAATAGGGGGTGATGCTATTATTTTGGCCGTCGTAAACCAGAGTTTGGCGGTTTTGCCGGGCTATCAAGAAGAATTGCTATTACGTATTTTCTTGATATTTTTATAATTTATTGTTTTTTTGACAATTTTGTTATTTTTCCATATGTTTTTTGAAATGATTGTGCTAAGTTCGGCACGTTTGTTGGGTAAGAATAACCTATTATAATGGAGGACGAATTGAAGAGAATAACGTTTTATGTGATGATGGCTATGCTGGTGTTGGCAGGTTCTGCATCCGCTGCTACCAAGCTGGACAGGATTGGCCGCAGCCCTTTCCATGCACCGCCGCTGACCACTGCCGAGTCTTTGGTTAAGATGGTGAACCAAAAAAGTGAGGATGTGAAAAAAGGTTTTGAGAAGGCCGGTAGCCCTGAGTTGTATGAACCTTTTATGGCTCAGATTCAGTCGGCTGAAATTCAGCTGGTTGATTATTCCAAGGGAGCCTGGTTTGAGTGGATGCTTTTCAAGAAGAAGGGCAAGGGGCCGGTACGGGCAGCCAAGGATGTAACTTGGGTGGGAGAAAATACCTTTCCTGCTTTCAGATTCGACATAGAGCAGGATGGGATGATTTACACCTTTGCCGTTCCGCTGGGATGCGGCAATATTGCTCTGGTCGGCTCTAAACAAATGGCTCCCAAGGAGGAGGTAAACCAGGCCCCGCAATGTGCGATGCAGGTAACTCCCAAGAAGGCCTTTTGCGGGCAGGATGTTACGGTGGATGCCTCCGGTTCCAGTGATGCCGATGGTAATATTACCAGGATGGACATTAAATTCATTGGCGGGGAAGGAGAGGCAATCAGTGAACAGACGGTGGACGGGCAGCTTGAGGCCGTGGTTGCCATGCCTTGCGGGGCAAAATCCCTTCGGGTTGTCTTGACCGATGATAAGGGGGCCGAATCCTCAGATGGTGAGTGTGTAACTGCTGTTGAAAGCCGGAAGAGGGTTCGTTTTCTGTCGGATCTTGGTTATTTTCATCAGGTTGATCCGGCTAACCATCTGTTTGGCCGGATAGGTATGGAGTATAGATTTACCGATAATTTTTCCCTGCTGGGGCTGGTTGGCGTGGCCCCGCATATTCACGGCATAGACGGCAAGACGGCCGGCTTGGTTGATCTGCTGGGTGAATACTCCTTCGGCTCAAGATATTTTGTCAACTTTGGTGTCGGCGGCTGGATTACTGATGGCGATAGTGATAATGATGCCGAGGATAGTCAGGTTGATCTTATAGCTGGTATGGGTGCCAGAATTTTTGGTGAACCCGATGATTTCAATGGCTCCCTGTTCCTTGAGGTACGTTCTGCTCCCGATGAAATGGGGGATATAGACGAATATGGCCGCTTTGGCGTTGGCCTCAGGTTGAGGTTCTAGGCTGAGTGGATAAAAAGGTGTTGAAAAGATCGGATTAACTATTTTGTATCTAGGTAAACAGTTTAGTTAAATGCCTCAATTTTATTGAGATAAATTCTTGCTTTTCAGCACCTTTAAGCGTTTTTTTATTTTTGCTTGTGTTATATAGTTTCAGGTTTTCCTTCTTTAAGTTGTTCACTTCTTTTATTTTAGTCAAAACTTTTGATAAATTCGTTTACTGTCTAATACTTCCAATAAATCATATATGGTAGAACTGCCGGAAATGGGCTTTTTACCACACCCATCACACCTGGTTTTTCTGATTTCACCCCCAAATAAATTGTAAGTTCCTGCCGCTTTTTGAAATTGACGTATAGGCGGTTAAAGGGTTAAACTATAAAGTTTGACAGGATAATGCAGGGCCGAAAAATGAATTAATTTTGGCAGGTGATACAATGGCTTTTGAAGAAAATACAAAAAGAGAGCTGCTCGGTAATGAGGGCATGGTGGTGCTTGATATGGTTCGCAGGCTTAATCGGCGCGGTGCTGCGGAAAATTTGATGAAACTGATCTCAAAAACCCATCCTGCCGATACGGCTTGGGTTTTCAGGCATTTAACCGAAGAAGAACGAAATAACGTCTTTAGCATTATTGCCAAGACCGATTTTGTCGGTGATTTTTTAAGCGAACTTGACCAGTCGATTATGGTCTCGGTAGTTACTAAACTTGATCCGCAGTATATGGCTGATATTATTACTAAAATGGCCTCGGATGATGCCGCCGATCTACTTGAGGCCCTGCCGGAAGATGTCTCTGCCGAAATAAGTGAGCATATGGCCAAAAAAGACCGGGTGGAAGTAGAGGAGCTGCTCCAGTATCATCCGGAGAGTGCTGGTGGTTTGATGTCGCCGGATTTTATGTGTGTTGATGAAGAGCTGACAGCAGGAGAAGCCATTTCGCTGATCCAGAAAAGAAGCGAAGAAAAGGAGATGGTCTTTTACCTCTATATAACCCACGGCGATAATCGGCTGGCCGGGGTGGTATCGCTGAGGGAACTGCTGATGCACCCGCCGGAAAGAAAACTTGAGCAGATCATGAATCCCAATGTGATTGCCGTTACCACCGATACCGATAGAAGCGAGGTTGCCCATATGGTATCCCAGTACAATATTCTGGCGGTTCCAGTGGTGGATTCCGGCTACAACCTGCTCGGCATAGTAACCGTGGATGACATTATAGATGTAATTCGGGAAGAGGCCACCGAGGAGTTCCTGCAAATGGCAGGTGCCGGTAAGGATAAGGAAATCCTGCTTAAATCTACCAGGGACAGTGCCATATTAAGGGCCCCCTGGCTCTTTGCTTCCTGGCTGGGCGGGATTATGGCCGTGTTTATCATCGGTTTCTTTGAGGATGAACTAAGTCAGGTGCTTGCTCTTGCTTCCTTTATTCCGGTGGTGATGGGCATGGGGGGCAATATCGCCACCCAGTCATCGACCATTATCGTTCGGGGTATCGCCACCGGACGGGTCAATATGAACGAATTTTTCAAGGTCGTCTTTAAGGAGATGCAGGTTGGTATCATCCTTGGCATAATTTATGGCACCTTTCTTGGCATCCTTGCCTCGCTGGGTTTTACCGAGCCGAAACTGCTTGGTCTGGTAGTCGGCCTGTCCATTTTTTGCTGTATGGTTATGGCGGCAACCATTGGCTCTTTCATTCCCCTGGTATTGAAACGATTTGATGTGGATGCCGCCATTGCCACCGGCCCCTTTGTTACCACTTCCATCGATATTCTTGGGGTGCTGATGTATTTTATGGTTGCCAAGTTCTTTCTTGGTTTATAGGCATGAGAAATTTCGGCAGGATCAATAAATCATCCGCCTTGCCCCTGCTGATTATTGCCGCAGTGGTTTTATTGTTATCTTACCAATATCTTGGCACTTTTTTTAGACCTGAGGCAAAGCCGAGGGCAGTGACCGCTCGGGGCAGCCTGGCAGAAGATGAGTTAAGCACCATAGAAATTTTCAAAAATACTGAAAAGTCAGTGGTTTATATCACCAGTATTGTGCTTAGGCGAGACTGGTTTTCCCTAAACGCCTTTGAGATTCCCCAAGGGGTAGGTTCCGGTTTTGTCTGGGATGAACATGGCCGGATAGTTACCAATTATCATGTCATTAGCGATGCCAGCCGGATTGAGGTTACCCTTGCCGATCATTCCAGATGGAAGGGGGTGCTGATTGGTGCTGCTCCCGATAAGGATTTGGCGGTACTGCAAATTGATGCTCCGGCCCGTCTGCTAAAACCAATACCGGTGGGAGAGGCCTCTGATTTGCTGGTTGGGCAAAAAGTATTTGCCATTGGTAATCCGTTTGGACTGGATCATACCATGACTTCAGGGATTATTTCCGCCCTGGGACGGGAGATTAAATCCATCACCGGAGAAATGATCAAGGGCATGATTCAGACCGATGCAGCGATCAATCCGGGCAATTCCGGCGGCCCCTTGCTGGACAGTGCCGGTCGGCTGATCGGTGTCAATACCGCCATCCACAGCCCGTCCGGTGCCTATGCCGGTATCGGTTTTGCGGTTCCGGTCGATGAGGTCAACAAGGTGGTGCCCAAGCTGATCAGATATGGCCGCCTGATTAAGGCCGGTATCGGGGCAAGCCTGGCCGATCAGCGACTGGCGGCAAGGCTCGGCGTGGACGGGGTACTTATTATCGGGGTCAACCGGGGCAGCCCTGCACAACGGGCGGGATTGCGGCCAACCACCAGGTACGGCGGCGAGATTATTCTGGGCGATATTATTACCGCCATCAATGGAGTTAGGGTGAAAGACTATGACCAGCTTCGCGATGAGCTGGAGAAATACCGGGTTGGGGAGCAGGTAGAATTGACCATTCTAAGGGATAGCCGCCGGATAAAGGTCGCCCTGACCCTTACTGCCTTGAATTGAAGAAAACAGGAAGTTTTATGCCGCCTGCAATCAAATCTGAAAAAGATCTGGAAAGATACCTGCTTGAAGCGGCCAGACTGCATCAGTCGGGCTGCTACCAGCAGGCTATTGATATTTATCTTGCCCTTGCCGAATTGCAGCCCAAGGCAGCCTTTCTCCATTATAATATTGCCCATGCCCTATCAGAGCTGGGCCGATATGAAGATGCCATAAAACATTATCAAACGGCATTAAGATATTTGCCGGATGATGAGGATGCTATTTTTAATCTTGCCTGCTGCCAAAAGTCAGGCGGCCAGCCGCAGGCAGCCATTGATTCCTACCAGCGGCTTTTGGCCCTTAACCCTGACCATCTTGATGCCGGATATAATCTTGGCAACTGCCATAAGGATCTTGAGCAAAATGAGCAGGCCATGGCCTGTTATCTGAAGGTGCTGGAGCTTGACGAACAACATCTATCCGCCGCCAATAATCTTGCCTTTATCTGCCATAAGCTGGGCATGGAGCGTGAGGCAATCTTTTATTACCGGAAAGTGCTGCAAATTGATTCCGGCAATGTTGGTGCCAAATATATGCTGGCGGCCTTAAGCGGGCAGGGGGCAGCCATTGCTCCCCCAGATTATGTACAAGGTGTTTTTGATAATTATTCCAGCCATTACGAATCAAGTCTGGTGGATAAACTTGAATACCGGGTGCCGCAAAAAATCATGGCGGCCTTTGCAGAGCAGTTTCCAGCTGTGGTCAGCCTGCCGCATTTTCTGGATCTGGGCTGCGGCTCCGGCCTGGGGGCGGCAGAGTTCAGGCATCTCTGCGGCCAGATAACGGGGGTTGACCTTTCTCCCAAAATGCTGGAGTTAGCTGAACAGAAAGGTATTTATCATGAGCTTTACTGCGGGGATATTCTGGAGTTTTTAACCGGCTGCGGCAAAATGTATAATTTTATCCTTGCTGCCGATGTGTTTACTTATATGGGAGACTTGTCTTCTGTATTTTCGGCAGTTTTTTCGTCATGCGTAAGTGATGGAATTTTTGCATTTTCCATCGAAACCGGAGAAAATAATTTTACCTTGCAGAAAACCGGCAGGTTTGCTCATTCCCCGTCATATATAAAAAGCGAGCTAACGAAAAACGGCTGGCGGGTGCCGCATTTTTTTCAGACCAGACTACGGCGGGAAAAGGGGCAGTGGACTTACGGCATGATTTATTTTGCCGTCAAATAAAAATCACATAAAAATACCGGATTTTTGTGCCAGCCAGCAAATAAACAAGCCGCCAAGCATGGAAAAAAAGCCGATACCCCGCAAGAGCGAGGCATCAGTTTCCGCCATCTTAGCCAGCCATTTTTTCATGGTCTCTGGAAAGGCAAGGTAGGGTATGGCTTCCAGAACCATAACCATACCGACCAATAATAATAATTGTTTCATCATAAAAAAGGCAGCTATTAAACGCCGGGAACCCCATCAGTCAGGGCATCTGACCAGCGGCGTTCCAGCACCTCATCGGTGGCATAATCGGGCAGAATTATGGGTGCTGTCGCAGGATTTTCCACCCCGGCCTCAAGCAGCTCACTTTCAAACTTAATTACATGATCAAGGGTCAGCCTCTTCAACTCAATACCGCCCTTTACATAGGCGGCAGCACTTATGCCGGCTCTCCGGCCAAAGGTTATAATATCCTGAAGCGAGTTGCCCATCAAGCGGTTTTCGCCATGAACGCCGCCGATAACCTCGCCGGCCGCAAAAAGACCGGGCACAGCGGTTTCGGTTTTGCCGTTTACATTAACGCCGCCGTTCTGATAATGCAGGGTCGGATAAACCAGCATCGGTTCTTTTGAAATATCAATGCCATGCCGCTCGAACTGGATAAATTTGGCCGGCAGTTCCTTCTTTACCGTGCCGGGGCCGTGCAGTTCATCAATCATGGGAGAATCCAGCCACAGACCAACCCGTCCCGTGGGGGTCAAGATGCCCTTGTTCTTCGCCATTGCTTCCTGAATAAGCTCCGCCGACTCGACATCACGAGGCTCAAGCGGAAAGCAGAACTGCTCGCCGTCCACATTCAGCACATGGGCGCCAAGTCCGCGCACCTTCTCGGTGATCAGCAGGCCGACATTCTGTTCGGGAAATGCCGCTCCGGTGGGGTGATACTGGGTCGAATGCAGGGATTTATTGCCGACTCCGGCCCGGTAAGCCATGACCACGCCGTCCATGGTGGCGCCATAATGATTGGTGGTGGCAAATCCCTTGACATGGAGCCGGCCAAAACCGCCGGTAGCGATAACCACCGCCTTGGCCTTGATCACCTTGAATTCCCTGGTTTCCATGTTCATCAGGATGGCTCCGGCACATTTTCCGTCCTCGTCAAGAATCAGTTCCACCGCCGGACTAAATTCCAGCACGGTGATTAAATCCGCCTTGTTACGCACCTCATCACGGATGACCCGCATAATTTCGGCACCGGTCATATCACCCGAGGACTGCATCCGCTTCCGGCAGGAGCCGCCGCAGTGGCGGACGACGGTGCGGCCATCCTCGTATTTGTTGAACATCATGCCCAGTTTTTCAAGCCAGGCTATGGAAAGCGGTGCATCCTTGGCCAGAGCAGCAACCAAATCACGCTGATTGGCAAAATGACCGCCGCCGATGGTATCCAGATAATGATAATAGGGAGAATCGCATTCGTGGGTGGCGGCCTGAATGCCGCCCTCGGCCATGATGGTGTTTGAATCACCGTGCCGCAGCTTGGTGGTGATAATTGCCTTGCAGCCGTTTTGGGCCGCCATAAGAGCCGCCGAGGTTCCTGCCCCGCCGCCGCCGATAATCAGCACATCGGTTTCGCATTCCACCTGGTCAAGGCTCACCTTGTCAGGCCGGACCACCGAACGCGACTCCAGCAGATCTGCCACGCTTTCCTGAAAAACATCGCCCTTGTTCGGCCCCACCCTGACGGCACGTTTGCCGTCTTCCTGATAATCGGGATGAAATTTTGACAGGACAATTTCCCGTTCCTCCATGGTCAGGGCCGGATAATGTTCCTCCCGGCGGGCCTTGGCGATACGTTCCGGGCGGGTTGCCTCCACCTTTTTTATCAGCTGCTTCATTTCGGGGGTGTATCCCATGATTTTTCCTCCAACAAGACTTATACGGTTTTTATAAATTGCTGGTATCCGCCGGCATCCATTCACCGGTTGGAGCAAACTCAGGCTCACGCTCACGTTCAACATATAGCTTTTTCAGGGATTCCCTGTCCATCCGGCCAAGCTCGTCAAGCATGGCATCATACCGGCCTGACTCGATTTCCTCTGCCCGTTTGGCCAGATGCTCGGCCTGGGGCTGGATATGCCGGGCAAAAACCCTTCTGGCCAGTTGTGCAGCCTGATACTGGGGGATTTCTCCCATGCAGCGGCTCGCGCAGAGACCGCATTGAATGCAGTCAAAGGACATGCGGGCAGCCCGCTCGACATTGCCCTGTTTAAGGGCGGCAATATAGCCCATCACATCAATTCCCATGGGACAGGCCTTGCTGCACTGGTTGCAGGCCACGCACCTGAACAGTTCTGGATAAAGGGCATGGATGGCACTAGCCAGGCCGGTCATCTCCTCAAGTTCGTAACTTGCCCGATTGGCAGGGAAAAATGGAATCTGGGCCAGATACATATCCGCCTCTACCACGGTCTGGCAGGCCAGTCCGTAGTAAAGTTTGTAATCACCGGCCTTGCGGTACACGGTCGGGCAGGCTCCGCAAATGCCGCCCCGGCAGCCGGCCCCGCGCAAAAACCTGAAACCGGCAAACTCCATCGCCTTCATAATGGTAAGGGTTTCAGGGACATCGTAGCGTTTGCCCATTACATAAATGGGGATGGTTCTGGCCCCCTCTGGCAGAATTGCCCGGTCGCCAGTAGCAATTTTAGGTGCTTTTACATCAGTTTCACACATGATTTTCTCCGCCTGGTTTTCTCCGTTTAGACAAAAATTTTATTTATTTTCAAGGCCCGCTGAAAGGCTATTTCTAGTTCTACTTCAAACCAAAAGGCATCCTTTCTCTTTCAGCAAATCCACACTGGCCGGGGTGTTAAGCTGAAAATGACATTCTTCCTCCGAAACTCCCAGAGCCACGGCCAAAAGCTGGGTAAAATAATAGGTCGGCACGCCGCCCTGCCTGCCAAGATTATATTCGCAGAGCGGACAACTGGTAACCACAGCCTCCGCTCCGGCACGAATGGCACTGTCGGCCACTACCGCAGAGGGACGCTCCGCCCCGCCCTCACTGGTGAGAAGCTGGTAGGAGCCGCAGCATTTATCGGCGGCGTCAAATTCGGTAACTTCGGCACCAATGGCCTCGAGCAGGCCGCCCATGATTTCAAAGGAGCCGAAAGGCTCAATACCGACATCCGCAGGTCTTTGCAGGGTGCAGCCATAATAGGGGGCAATCCTCAGGTTTTCTACCGGTGCCACCACCATCTCCCGCACCTTGTCCCAGCCCACATCATCCTTTACGAAATTCAGGTAATGCACCACCTCGACCTCGCCAAAATAATCAATTTCCTCGTCCATAAAACGGTTAATGGTGGCACATTTTACCTTGTCATTACGGATAAGCTGGTTGGCTCTGGCCAGCGTGTTGTAGCACATGGAGCAAAGGGTTACCAGTTTGTCTGCTCCCTGTTCCTTGGCACGCACCAGATTGCGGACCGGCCCGATCATGTGAATCAGATCGTCATTGGTCAGCGAGAAAACGGCACCGCAGCAGTTCCACCTATCCAGTTCCCTCACCTCAACTCCCAATTTTTCCAGGGAAGCAAGTGCCGCCACATCAAGGTTTCTGGCCTTGGTTTTCAGGGTACACCCCGGATAATAGCTGATTTTCATTTGGTTTCCTAACTGGTTAATTTTCTGAAAGCTGCAACCATGGCAATCTGGGGCATTTCCATAATGTCCGCCCGGGGAATTTCAGCCAGAACCACCTGATCGCGGCTTGTCCGCAGCTCGATTTGTCTCAGGGCCTCCATCACCCTGGCGATGTCAATCCCCCTTGGGCATTTCACCGTGCAGGCGTGGCAGGAAGCACATTTCCAGTGGGTATTCATGGCCAGAAGTCTGGCTTCCATGCCAAATTGTGCCATGTGCATGACCTGCCGGGGAGAGCATTCCATTTCCACGGTCATGGGACACATGCCGGTACAGGTTGAACACTGCATGCACACCTTTACATTTTCGCCGCTTAGTTCCTGAATTTTTTTAATTGAAGAAACAGAGACAGATTGTCTGTTAATTTGTATTGTCATTTCAACTCCAATAAGTGCAGAAAGAGATGCAGAAAGCACCTTTCTAATGGCAGTCAGCATGTTCTGTAAAAGATGAACCCCCGTCCATAAGCCCCTCATAACCCGGTTTGGAGCGATAAATTGAGCAGTATAACAAATGCTTCAATAAAGCTCAAGAATATTTGAAGGTAAGCCGCGGTTGTTGCGGATTAGCTGGCAGGTTTTAGGAAGGAATAGGGGAGATTGGAAGCGGTGACTTCACCGTAGGATAAAAATGGGGGCAAAAAACAGCCCCCATGCAGCTCTTAGCTAGGTAGTCTGGAGAGTTCCCTTGGCATTCATCAGCAGAAAGACCACATCATCGGCATTTATCTTTTTACAACGCGGGTCGATAGAATCCGGATCAATTTTATTGTGGGCAAGACAGGCATCACAAACCAGCAATTCACCGCCTTTCTCCAGAAAAGATTCCATCAAGGGCTTAACCGGCATAAACGGCTCGCCTATATCAATGCCGTCCACCCGGCCGGGACAGGCCAGATGCACGGCATCCACCATCAGCATAAGCGCAGAAGAATGACCTGCGGCCAAAGCCTTATTAGCCATGGTAAAGGCCACCGTTACCTTGTTGGCATTACTTTCATTATCAAACAGCGTTCCGACATAATCGTATTTTTCAATCATAAAAATTCCTCCTTTTTTTTGTTGGTGCAATTGTTATAAGGTGTCATCAGTATTTGGTTGATGACCTATGGTCAAGATGTAGTCATGAATGCCGGAATATGTC
>PDWI01002671.1_pt1 | contig 26448 bp, 20 predicted proteins | sample 1430891 | NCBI WGS metagenome assembly PDWI01 (sample SAMN01162508, study PRJNA174530) | Oral metagenome, whole genome shotgun sequencing project. | biome: Marine environment; feature: Marine mammal; material: Swab sample of the gingival sulcus; isolation source: swab sample of gingival sulcus...
TGGTGAAGCAGGGGTTGATGCACTGCTGGCAAAATGCACCAGAAATATGCACCCGTCGCAGATGGTCAAGACAATGCTACAAAATAAAATTAAAACGTCGATTAATATTATTCCTTATTTTTTTGGCACAATGGCAGAACGCAATGGCAATGTCGAAGTGGTCTGGCCAGAAGATGGCGCGATATTAAGCCCAGTCTTTATGGCATTTAAAAGACAAAAACAAGCCCAGTTAAAACCGGTTATCGACTTTTTTAGTTCAAAGCAATTTGCTGAAAGTATGTATGCTGACGGCAAGTTCCCCAGTAGTTTAGTCGGCATTGAAAATCACCTACCAGGTGGCTTTAAGTGGGTCGGTTGGGACTATATTCACAATAACAATCTAGAAAAACTAATGAAAAAATATGAGGAATTACTGAAATGAAATTAATTGTTGTATCTGGACCGCCGTCTTCTGGTAAGACAGGCGTTATTATAAAAACAATCAAACATCTACAAGAACGCGATCAGCGCTGTGGTGTCGTCAAATTCGATTGTCTTTACACTGACGATGATCTCGAATATCAAAGAGAAGGTATTCCTGTAAAAAAAGGACTATCTGGGTCACTTTGTCCTGATCACTACTTTGTCTCAAACATTGAAGAAGTCGTTCAATGGGGTATCGCCGAAGGACTATCGATACTGATTACTGAATCAGCTGGTTTGTGTAATCGCTGTTCGCCCTATATTAAAGATATTATGGGTATGTGTGTAATCGATAACTTATCGGGTATTAACACGCCGCGCAAAATTGGACCGATGTTAAAGACGGCTGACATTGTCGTCATCACCAAAGGCGACATTGTATCGCAGGCCGAAAGAGAAGTCTTTTCATCGCGTGTCGCAACGGTTAATCCGCGTGCAATTGTCTTAAATGTCAACGGCTTAACAGGTCAGGGCGCCTATGAACTGTCAACCTTAATCAGTCAAGATGATAGGCAGGTCAGCAGCCTAGAAGGTATGAAATTGCGTTATCCAATGCCTGCGGCACTTTGTTCATATTGTCTTGGCGAAACACGCATAGGCAAGCAGTATCAAATGGGTAATGTCAGCAAAATTCAAATCAAAATGGGTGAACTATGAGAATAAAAGACTTAATAGAAAAATATCCCTTTGTCGTCGATTATTTTGTCGAATACGGCTTTGATTATCTGGGCAACGAAGATAAAACACTCGATGAGCGCATTGCTGAACTCGACGAAAATGCCTTAGAAAACTTGGGCGATGTTGAACTTTTTAAGCAAAATTTAGAACTGTTTATTGAGCAAATGATCAAAATGCTCGGTTTAGATGATGCAATCAATAGCATTACAATACTACCCGGCACCAATAAATACGGCGAACCTGAAAAATTTAACGAAATCATTATTGAAAAATCACAAATTGTGTCAATAGTGGGGCCAACTGGGTCGGGTAAAAGTAGGCTGTTAGGCGATATTGAATGGGTTGCCAATGGCGATACGCCTACTGAAAGACGCATTTTAATCAATGGTGAAAAGTCTGATTTAAAGTGGCGCTTTAGTGCCAATAACAAATTAGTGGCGCAACTTTCTCAAAATATGAACTTTGTCATGGATTTAAGCGTTGAGCAGTTTTTGCGCTTACATGCCAAGAGCAGAATGGTCGAAAATGCCGATGCTGTCTTCGATAAAATCATTGAAACAGCCAATGATTTGTCCGGTGAACAATTTGATAGAAATGCCAATATCACATCACTTAGTGGTGGTCAGTCACGCGCTTTGATGATTTCAGATACGGCGATATTGAGCAGTTCACCCATTGTATTAATTGACGAAATCGAAAACGCTGGCGTTGATCGTAAAAAAGCATTAGATTTATTGGTGTCAGAAAGTAAAATTGTTTTAATTGCCACGCACGACCCGACGTTGGCTTTAATGGCTGACAAGCGCATTATTATAAAAAATGGTGAAATACTAAAAATCATTGAAACTAGCCAAGAAGAAAAACGCGTTTTAGAGAAACTTGAAGAAATGGATCGCATTCTTACCGATATGCGCGGGCGTCTAAGAGTAGGCGAAATACTATCAGTTAAATAATTTTAACAAATCGTTATAATTGTTTGTCGGAGTTAATAAATGGATATAATATAAATAGTATAGTGTAAATAGGCTATTTATATTTTTTTGAAAAGGAGGAATTTATGAACGATTTGAATTACTATTTTAATTCAATGATGGAGAATTTAGTTCCTATTCTCGGCGCTATTCTCATTCTGATTATTGGCTGGATTGTTGCAAACTTCATTGCCAATAAAATTGGTGGTTTGCTCAAAAAGAGTCCTCATGTTAAGAAAATTGTTGCTAAATTTAGTGGCAAAGAGGGTAGTGAAGAAAAAATTATCGACATTGTTGTAAAAGTAATATTCTTTATTCTGATTATTTTTGTGGTAGGTGCGGTGTTTGACGCACTTAACTTAAGAATTATGACTGATACGCTCAATCGCTTCTTGGGTCCAATTTTTGCGTTTATCCCTAAAGTGATTGGTGCTGTTATTGTGTTTATTGTTGCTTGGGTTGTTGCAACATTAATAAAAATGTTCGTCCAAAAAGCGGGTGAACAATTTGGCTTAGACAGTCGTGTACAGTCTGAAGAAAAAACGAGTAGCTTTACAAGTGCACTTGCTGACATCGCCTTTTGGGTTGTCATGTTCTTGTTCTTGCCACTTATCTTATCGACATTAGAACTCGGTGGCATACTTGCGCCATTACAAAATATGATCGATAAAATTTTCAACATGATTCCTAATGTTATCACAGCTGCGATTATCTTGTTAATTGGTTGGTTTATTGCGACGAAAATCAAAGAAGTTGTCGCTTCAATTTTAGTATCAGCAGGTGCTGATAACCTATTAAAACAAGATGAAAATGACACCATGAAAGTATCAGAGATACTTAGCTTGTTGGTATATGTGCTCATTTTAATACCAGTAATTGCTGCTAGTTTACAAGTACTTGGTTTAGAGACGCTCGCGCAACCTGTCAGCAATATGATTGCACAAATTCTCGACTTTGTGCCAACGTTATTCGCTGCGACAGTTATTGTCTTTATCGCTTACTTCTTCGGTAAGATTATCGGTGACATCGTCACTGGCGTCATTGCCAAACTGAATGTTGAAAAGGGCTTAAAAAACATTGGTATCTTGTCTGAAAAAAGTGAATTACACATCGGCAAAATTGTCGGTCAATTAGTGTTTATCTTAATTGTTTTCTTTGCTGCACTTCAAGCAGCTGAACTGTTAGGTTTCAGCCAGATCACCATATTAGCAAATCAATTTATCGTCTTATTCGGCAAAGTATTACTTGGCTTACTCGTTATCGCAATTGGCTTTTATATTGCGCAGTTCGTCGCTTCAATTATCTTAAAGCAAAATACTACTTCATCAAAAATGCTTGCGACACTAGCCAGAGTCATCATTGTTTTCTTTGCACTAGCAATGGGTTTAACACAAATGGGTATAGCTGATGACATCATTAAAATGGCATTTGGCTTCACGTTGGGCGCTATCGCCATTGCAGCGGCTATCGCCTTTGGTATTGGCGGTCGCGATGAAGCAGCGCGCTTACTCGCAAAAATTAGAAATAGTAAAGAAGGCAATGATTAAGATTAAGTTGCTATTTTATTAAAATTTCGGCATCAAACAACCTTTCAACGTTGTTGGATGCCGTTTTTGTGTTTTGCTTGCATGAAGAACAAACTCTTTTTGTTGCATTTTAATCATATTTATGGAATAATTATTATATTAGACAGCTACTCATGCATGAAAATATTTGAGGAGAAAAAAGTGAAATATATACTGGAGATGGAGAATATCAGCAAATCTTTCTCTGGAATAACAGTCTTGGATAATATAACATTTAGTTTAAGATCAGGAGAAGTGCATGCTTTAATGGGTGAAAATGGCGCAGGAAAGTCTACCCTGATGAAAATACTCATGGGAATGTACAATGCAGATGACGGCAGAATTATATTGCAGGGAAAGATGCGAACGTTTTCAAGTTCTAAAGATGCTATTGAAAATGGCATTTCAATGATTCATCAAGAATTAAACCCTATATTAGATATGAATGTTGCTGAAAATTTATTTGTCGGAAGAGAATTAGCGCACTATGGCGTCGTTGATAAAAAGGCAATGCAAAAAGAAACGAGAAAAATATTTAATGAACTAAATATTAATATAAATGCTACTGAGATTATGCGAAATCTCAGTGTTGCTCAAATGCAAATGGTTGAAATTGCCAAAGCCATTTCACTCAATGCAAAAATTATCATTATGGATGAACCGACGTCTGCCATCACTGATCGTGAGGTTGAAGTTCTATTTGAGAGAATACGCACTTTAAAAAGTCAAGGCGTATCAATCATATATATTTCGCATAAACTCGATGAAATCTTTAGAATTGCAGACACAATTACCGTGTTACGAGACGGTAAATTAATCGGTAGCGGTCGCAAAGCAGAATTGACTAGAAATCGTATTATTTCGATGATGGTTGGCAGAGAAATAAAGGAAATTTATCCTAAAAAAGTTACTGAAAAAGGCGACGAACTATTAAGGGTAGAACATTTAACGAGAAAAAACAAAATACACGATGTAAGTTTTTCGCTACATAGAGGTGAAGTTCTCGGCATTGCTGGGCTGATGGGTTCTGGCAGGAGTGAATTAGTAGAGACGATATTTGGCATGGCGGCATTTAATAGTGGAAAGATTTATCTAGCAGGCAAAGAAGTATTTATAAAACATCCTAAAGATGCGATTAAATACAAAATGGCGTTAATAACAGAAGATAGAAAGCGTACTGGGCTTAATTTGTCGGCTTCAGTTGAGCATAATATTTCAATTGTGGGGTTAAATAAGTTGGCCAAATGGGGGTTGATTAATAAGACTAAAGAGGCAGAAGTCGCTGATGGTTTAATGGAAGATATGAAGATTAAAGCGACCGATAGAAGGCAAAAGGTAATGTTTCTATCTGGTGGAAATCAACAAAAAGTAGTTCTTTCAAAGTGGCTTATGAACGACCCAGAGATATTTATATTTGATGAACCCACTAGAGGCATAGATGTCGGTGCAAAAAGAGATATTTACATTCTGATAGGTGAGCTAGCACGACAAGGGAAAGGCGTTATTGTAATATCTTCAGAAATGCCAGAAGTTATGGGAATAAGTGATCGAATTTTAGTGATGCGCGATGGCAAAATATCAGGAGAACTTGAAAGAAAGAATTTTAATCAAGAGACAATTATGAAATATGCTTCAATTAATGGGGAAACTGTATATTATGACAAAAAATAATACAAAGATAATGAGTAATATAAGAAATAACATTAGGGAATTTGGAATTTTGATTGCTTTTATAGTAATTGTTACGATACTCATGATTATTTCACCTAATGCTTTCGCAAATCCCAAAAATTTGGTTGGTGTTGTTAGACAAGCGTCTATTAATGGCATTCTGGCTTGTGGTATGATGTTCGTTATAATATCAGGTGGCATCGATCTTTCGGTAGGGTCAATTGTGGCGCTTTCTGGTGTCGTTGCAGCTAGCTTCGCGCAACCAGATGCCTATCCTGTTATTGTTCCAATTATTTTGGGGGTGTTGGTTGGCTTAGCTGTCGGTCTTTTAAATGGCGTTGGCGTTGCCTATGGTGGCATGCCACCATTTATTATAACGCTGGCAACAATGCAAGCCGTTAGAGGTGTTGCCTTAATTGTGTCAGGCGGGTCGCCGGTTTATAATGTATCTCAATCTTTCAAGATGTTAGCCATTGGTTCAAAGTCGCTGTCTGTACCGATTCTCGCAATTTATTTCTTAGTTATTATACTGATGAGCGGTTTTATTCTTACTTTGACGGTTTTCGGACGCAGAGTATATGCGATTGGTGGCAACGACATGTCTGCCAGAGTTTCTGGTATTAATGTGAAACATATGCAAATAGCCGTTTATGCTATATCTGGTTTATTGGCGGGAATAGCGGGTGTATTGCTAGCGTCTAGAACATATCAAGGTTCGCCAACTGCTGGTCAAGGCTATGAACTTGATGCAATTGCAGCGGTTGTGATTGGTGGCATTAGTATGTCAGGTGGTGCGGGTAAATGGTATGGCACATTAATTGGTGCCTTGATGTTGGCAGTTATTTCAAATGGATTAGATATTTTGAATGTATCATCTAATTATCAAATGATTATAAAAGGGTTTATTATAGCAGTTGCTGTGCTAGTTGATATTCGAAGCAAGAAAAAAAGCAACTAGCAAGTACTATTTTTTAGTTTGAATAAATGCTGTTCTTTTTTACAAGGTTAATAGTGGTGATTGGTAACACTATTAAATAGATTAAGGAGGAGATTATGAAAGCAAAAAAACTATTTGTATCATTTATTGTCTTACTGTTGTTATTGACTTTAGTCATGTCAGGCTGTGCTGGCAGTAACCAAGAAAGTAAAGATCCGAAATCTGATGAAACAGCAAAGTCTTTTGCGCTCTTTATGACGCATATGTCAAACGCTTTTACAATTGAGTTGTCGGGTGCTGTAAAAGCGCAAGCCGAAGAATATGGTGTCGATTTAAAAATAAATGATGCAGGTCAAGATGTGGCGAAACAAATTGAACAAATTCAAACCGCAGTAGACCAAGGTGTTAATGGCATCATTATTGAACCAGTTTCAGTTGACGGTATTATCCCTGCCGTAGAATATGCGAAAGAGGCAGGTGTTACAGTTGTCATAGTAAACCAGCAAATATCAGACCCTTCAAAGGCAGATTGCTATGTGGGTGTTTCAAATGCCGATGGCGGAGAAATTGAAATGAAAAAAGCAGCTGAAGACATTGGCGGTAAGGGAAATGTCGCACTACTGTTAGGACCGATGGGGTCTGACGCTCAACTAGGGCGTTCTGAAGGCTATCAGAGAGTCTTATCTGAAAATCCTGATATGACAGTAGCATTTGAAAGTACCGCAAACTGGGATACTGCTGAAGCTTTAAGTTTGGTAGAAAACTGGCTACAAGCAGACAAAGATCTTAAAGCAATTGTCGCTCAAAATGACGGTATGGCAATGGGGGCGCTAAAAGCTGTGCAAGATGCCGGTCTAGCTGACAGTATCACAGTGTATGGGATAGACGCGACACCGGATGCACTTGATTCAGTTGCTGCTGGCGAATTAACGGCAACAGTTTCGCAAAGCACGTCGAAACAAGGTACCGAATCAATGAAAGCATGCTATAAAATTACGGCTGGTGAGCCTGTTGATGCTAAGATTATGGTAAACTTTCAGCTAATAACTAAAGAAAATGTTGATCAGTTTAAGAAATAATTCGCTTATCAGTGACGATTTGGTATTTTTATGTTATTATATTGATAGCAATAGCTAGCGAAGTTTAATAGCAATAATATCGTAAATTACAATTGCCTAGAATGTGCGTTGTCTAAAAATAGAACCACTGATATAGCATAGGGACTATCGGGTTCTGGCGTTAAAGTCGCGCCTATTTAATAGGATGGCTGAGGCGTCGGACAGATCACCCACCTGGACGAGGTGTGGTGTCTATTTAAAGATGACGGCATTCTGGGCGATTATTTTAAACGTTATAAGAGGAGACACAAATGAAATGGTTTATACGCGGATTTATCACGATTATCATTTTAGCTTTGTGTTTTTTTGGTTGGCGCTATAGTCAGTATGCCAATCTAGCTATTAAAGATTACTACGATGAACAAACGAACATTGTTTTGTATCTTAATGATAAACCAGTCACAACACTTTCAGCGATGCTCGAAAGAGACGAGCATAGTTTTATAAACATTGAATTAATCAGACAACACTTACCTAAATCGATGAGTTTTGATGCCAGTGGTAAGCGCCTATTGGTACCATTAAATCAGTTGAGACGAAATAATTTAGACGATAAACTGGTTAATCTAGTCAGTCAAGACAATTTTCAAGTCAATTTACCGATATTGAGTTTTGCTGAAAATAATTATATCGATATTGAATATTTGCCACTTATTTCTGATTTGGCGTGCGTCGTTAAACAAAAACCTTATCAGTACTACAGTGATAATTTTGGCTGCCGTTACAGCTTTGTCGCGCGACCAACCGCCTTAAAAATTGAACCAAGTCTCTTTGCTGTCGAAGTTAGAGAAATACAAGAAGCCGAAAAGGTGTTTATTGTCGACCAAACTGTTCAGTTTGTCAAAGTGCGAACAACGCGTGGCGAAACTGGTTACATTGCGCGCTCAGATGTAGAAAATTTATTTGATATTACCCAATTACCAATGCAACGCGATGGCAAATTAACGAAACGACCTTATGGTCGCTTGCAGTGGTCATTTGATTATCTTGCTGATTATAATGCCGCTGTTAGAGCGAGCGCGCAGCAAAAAATTCGCGGTTTAGATGTGCTAGTGCCAAACTTTTTTAAACTGTCAGCTGATGGTTGGGTGATTAACAATTGTGACTTCAATTATATCAAAAAGGCGCATCAATTGGGTTATGTTGTCTACGCGCAAATCGATAATCAATTTGATAAGCAATTAACCCATCAAATTTTAAGCGACCCAGTGCTCAGTGAACGCGTCATCGATCAGCTCTATTTTTACTTGACGCTCTATCAAGTTGATGGTCTAAATATAAATATTCTTAATGTTGCCGAAGAAGATAGAATAAAACTAGTGGCTTTTGTTAAGGCGCTAAACGAAAAATTAGCCGCTGAAGCGCTTGTGCTCAGTTACAATCTTTTACCGCATGATAGTGCAGAACACTGGTCGCAACATGCCGATAATAAAGCAATTGCAAAGCTTTGTGATTACGTTGTTTTAATGACATATGATGAGCATGCCAGCGGTTCTGAAACTGCGGGTTCAGTTGCCTCTTTGCCATGGACAGAGCAGTCTATCAAAACAGCCGTACTCGAAGTACCGTATAATAAAATTTTACTAGGCGTACCGACCTATTCGCGCCTTTGGCATTTGCGAAAAAACGCTGCTATGTTGTCGCCTGCGACGCAGATGACCAGCCAACCAATTGCTATGAAGGCGCTGCCAGCGCTTTTAGAAAAATACGATTATTATCGGACATTTGATGAAAAAACTGGGCAAAATTATTATGAAATGGAAAACAAAGCAGGCGAAACACTAAAGATTTGGGCAGAAGATGCGCAGTCAGTTAAAGCGCGTTTGGCACTGGTTAAAAAATATGATTTGGCAGGGGTAGTCAGTTGGCGCAAGGGGTTTGAAACAGAAGAGTTTTGGACAATCATTGAAAGTTATTTGGATCAATAAATGCCAAAATTGTCATTTCGCCAATAGCTCAACTTGTCATTTCGACTAACATGGAGAAATCTTTTTTTATAGCGCGATTGAAACGAAAACACTACGCTTATATCGACGGCAGGCGCTATTCTTTTAGGCGGCAGCGCTACGCTCAAAACTACCGCTACAAAGAACAGTGCCAACCGCCGCGCTTAAGTGCTTTCTGACAATCGCTAACGTCACTTTTTATTTTACAACGCTTTGCCACAGTCTGAGCAGAACTTAGCACTTGCTTCGTTTTCTTTCTGACAGTTTTGGCAAATATTTTTTTGCGCTTGGTTGGTGCCGCAGTGCGGGCAGAACTTTGAACCCTTATTGATTGATTCGCCACATTTGACACACGGTACGCTTTGCGGACCATTTTTTGTGCCGCAATGGGGGCAAAACTTACTGCTTGCTTGCATTGCTTGACCACAGTTTGAGCAGGCGACGTTATTATCAGCCGGCGTTGTCTGCTGAGGTTGTTGTGTATTTTGATTTTGGTTAAAAGCACCAGATATGCTATTTGCCATTTGTGCGCCAATGCCAATACTTGCGCCAATACTTGCCATGCCACTTGGATTTTTAACCGCATCGTTAATTGATTCTGCCGTTTGAAATTTGGTGTAATTATCGAGATTGCCAATGACACCCATTTGAGTGCGCTTATCCATGGCGGCTTCAACTTCTGGTGGTAACGATAAGTTTTCAATGGTTAAATCGGTAATTGATAGGCCGTATTCATTAAACTGGGCACTGACTTTTTCTTTACACTGTTCTTCGAATTCGTCATAGTTCATCGCTAAATCTAGCGCAGGAATACCTGACTCGGCAATTAGATCGGTCAGCGATGATATGATTTGTTTTTTGAGTTGCGGTGAAATCGATTCAGTGTCGGTGTAACGATGGGTGCCGAATACTTCGCGCATAAAGGCGACAGGGTCAGTTACGCGGTAAGCGTAGGTGCCATAACCCCTTAGTCTGACAACACCATAGTCTTTGTCACGCATCATAATCGGGTTGGTTGTGCCCCAGCGTTGGTCGAGAAATTGTCTTGTGTTGACAAAATAGATTTCGGCTTTAAAAGGTGAATTAAAACCGTATTTCCATGATTTTAATTTGGTCAATATCGGCATATTTTGGGTTGAAAGCTCGTAGCGGCCGGGTTCGAAAACGTCGGCGATTTGCCCTTCGTTGACAAAGATAGCCAACTGACTTTCGCGAACGGTTAATTGCGCGCCCATTTTTATTTCGTTTTTGTGAACGGGAAACTGATAAACCAGTCTATCTGATTTTTCTTCTTGCCATTCGATAACTTCGATAAATTGATGAAATAATCCCATTTGGTCCTCCTCTTCTCCAGATTATTGACAGGTCAGTATTATTCTTGGTATATGCTACATTTATTATAGTCAAGAAGGCTTTTGTCGTCAATAATATAGTAATACTATATCTATTATAATGTCCCAAAATAGTGTATAATATCAAAAAATGTTCGACTATATGGTCGGTAATCGCATTCGTCAAGTTGAAGATATTAAAAACTTTGCAGAGGCAGGGTATTGCTATCAAGATGATATATCACTAGTTGACGACTGGTATTTTGTAAAAAAACTTGAATTAAAATAACAAATATTATGTTTTATGTCATCTCGACCGAAACGCCAGTGAAGTGGAGAGATCTCGCATTTAAAACCCGAGATTTCTCGATTACGGCTTCGCCTTTACTCGAAATGACAACTTGACCGAACAGTTACAAAACAAACGATACGGAGGTTTTATGATAGACTTAAATGCAGTAATGAAAAATGTTTTAACATGGGTTGAACCAATTGGGCGCATGCAGTTAGAGGGGCTCAAAAAAGGCGATTTAAATATCGCAACCAAGTCGCAAAGTGTCGATTTAGTAACAGCGTATGATATAAAGTCGGAACAAATGTTAATTGAACGCATTACAGAACACTATCCTGAACATGCTATTCTAGGCGAGGAGGGCGGTGCGCGCAATTTAGGCAGCGACTACAAATGGGTGCTTGACCCAATTGATGGCACTACTAATTATGCGCACGGCTTTCCCTTTTTTGGCATTTCGGTAGCGCTGAAGTATCGTGGTGAAAGTGTGTTGGGCGTTTTACACGCGCCAATGCTCGGGCAGACTTATTCGGCGATAAAAGGGGCGGGTGCGACCTTAAACGGCAAACCGATTAAGGTTTCGTCAACGCAAAATATGCTAGGGGCAATTGTTGCAACGGGTTTTCCTTATTCGCGCCAGACCAATAATATGAATATCGACTATTTTTTAAAGGTTGTCAATAAGGTTTCTGGTATTCGCCGTTGTGGCAGTGCAGCGCTTGACCTCTGTATGGTTGCGGCAGGTATGCTTGATGCCTATTGGGAATTTCAAATCAATGAATGGGATGTTGCCGCTGGTGAACTAATCATCAGAGAAGCGGGTGGTAGTTTTGAACAAATTGACATTGATGGTGATTTGATGACATTGGCGACAAATGGTGTTATTTATAGTGAATTAAAAAACTGTTTGTTTGAATAATTGAAATAATTAAATAGTTTATCTTGTGGTTCAAAAAAAGTAATGCACTAAATGTAGATATATAGTACAATAGAGATAGAGTATTTGTATAATTAACTGGAGGCTTGCCATGAAATGTCCATTTTGTGCAGAAGATAGTTCTAAGGTAATCGATTCGCGCCCGACTGAAGATGGTTTTGCAATTCGGCGGCGCAGAGAATGCAGCAGTTGTGAAAGTCGTTTTACGACATATGAAAAGGTTGAAGAAGTGCCACTTGTCGTCGTTAAAAAAGACGGCACGCGCGAGGCATTTAATCGCAACAAGATATTAAATGGCATCATTAGAGCGTGTGAAAAACGCCCTGTGTCTGTTGATAAAATGGAAAAAATTGTCGACGATATTGAAAGAGAATTAAACAATTCACTTGTCAAAGAGATTGAAACAGCGGTTATTGGCGAGCACATTATGAACGCCTTAAAAGATATTGACGAAGTGTCGTATGTGCGGTTTGCATCAGTTTATCGTCAGTTTAAGGACACGCAGTCGTTTTTAGAAGAAATATCTAAAATTATGAAAGAAAAGAAGTCGTGAAATAATATAGATTAGAAGAGGTTGTCAATGAAAGCGCGAATTAAATATGTTGAACTCGGCAGTGTAGCCGAAGAACTAGGTATTCGCTCTGGTGACGTCTTGATGGCGATTAATGATAAGCCGGTACTCGATATCATGGATTACTTTTACTATCGCGATGACGACTATCTGACATTGACAATTCAAAGAGAAAATGGTGAATTGTGTGATTTCGAGATTGAAAAAGACTATGACGAAACACTCGGTTTAGTCTTTGAAAACCCGATTATTGCCAAAGCCATGCACTGTTCAAATAAGTGTATTTTTTGTTTTATCGATCAAATGCCGATGGGCATGCGTAAATCGCTTTATTTTAAAGATGACGATTCGCGTTTGTCGTTTATGATGGGTAATTTTATAACCCTGACCAATATGAGCGATAAAGTCTTTCAGCGCATGATCGATTATCGCATTTCGCCGATTAATATTTCTGTACACACGGTCGATTCAGCGATGCGCGTTAAAATGCTGGGCAACCGCTTTGCCGGCGATATTAAAAAGCGTCTGAATGCATTAAATCAAGCTGATATTACAATGAATGGGCAAGTCGTATTGTGTCCTGACTATAATGACGGAAAATACTTAGATGAAACAATTGACTTTTTAAGTGGGCTGTACCCCAACATGGCATCGATGGCAGTGGTTCCTTTGGGTTTAACTAAGCATCGCAAAGGACTGCCAACTTTGAAGCCAGTTGATAAAGCAGTCGCGCGACAAATCATTGCGCAAATCGACATTTGGCAGCAAGCATTACTAAAAAGAATTGGCACGCGCTTTGTCTTCGCTGCTGATGAATTTTATTTAAAGGCTGAATTGGCAATACCAGCCGAACAGTATTATGAAGGCTATGTTCAAATTGAAAATGGGGTTGGTCTGATACGAAAATTTGAAGACGAAGTATATCGCAAATTGGCTGAGCTGCCGACGCTGACACTCAATTGTGAAAATGTTGTTATTACCTCAGTGGCATCAACTGGTATGATGATGCGAATACAGCAATATATTCGTGATAAATATCATATTGACGCCTTTGATATCATTACTGTCGAAAATAAATTTTTTGGTCCGTCTATTACAGTAAGCGGGCTGTTGACAAGCGAAGACATTCTTGCTGCGATTGGCAAACACAACAGCACGGCGCGTTTGCTTTTGCCCGAAAATACCCTGAATACTGATGGCATATTTTTGGACGACCTGTCATCAGAGTCATTTGTGCAGTTGGTTGAAAATGATGTCGTCTTCGTGCCGACCGACGGGCATCAATTTATCAATATATTAATAGGAGAAGTATATGAGAAAGCCAGTAGTAGCGATAGTTGGTAGACCAAATGTAGGTAAGTCGACGTTTTTTAATCGCATTTCAGGGCGACGCATTTCAATCGTTGAAGATACACCTGGTGTCACCCGTGACCGCATTTATACTGATGTTGAATGGTTAAGTTACAATTTTACACTAATTGATACTGGTGGTATTGAACCAACCTCAAAAGACGTCATCTTATCACAAATGCGTGAACAGGCAATGATTGCCATCACATCAGCCGATATTATACTATTTATGGTTGATGGCAGATCTTCAATGACGACAGCTGATGAAGAAATCGCGCAAATGTTGCGTCGGTCTAATCATCCCGTTATCGTTGTCGCTAATAAGATAGACAACAATAAAATGCCCGATAGCTACTATGACTACTATAGTTTGGGCTTAGGTGAACCCGTGCCAATTTCAGCCGCGAATGGCTTTAATTTGGGCGATTTACTAGATCAGATTGTCGAGCATTTTGGTGACGAACAGTTTGAAAACGAGCACGATGAAGCTATTAAAGTGGCGATAATAGGTAAACCAAACGCTGGCAAATCGTCGTTGGTCAACAATCTGTTAGGTGAACAGCGCGTCATTGTCAGTGAAATTGCCGGAACGACAAGAGAGGCAATTGACTCGCCCTTTCAATATGGTGATGACCACTACGTCTTAATTGATACGGCAGGCATTAGAAGAAAATCGCGCGTTAGTCAAGACGTTGAAAAGTACAGTGTTTTGCGGGCGTTAACGGCAATAGAACGCTCAGATGTCTGCGTGCTGATGATAGATGCTGTCGAGGGTGTCACCGAACAAGATAAAAAAGTTGCTGGCTACGCCCACGAAGCGGGCAAGGCGACGATTATACTGGTCAATAAGTGGGATCTCATTGAAAAAGACCATAAGACATATGATAAATTTACTCAGATTGTGCGCAACGCACTTAGTTTTATGACCTATGCGCCGATTGAATTTGTTTCGGTTAAAACGGGTAAACGCTTAGACCGCGTTATTAAAATGATTAATTATGTCAATAATCAGGCAGCGCTTAGAATACCGACTGGCACTTTAAATGACGTATTATCTGAAGCAGTTTTAAAACACCAGCCGCCAGCTGATAAGGGCAAGCGACTTAAAATATACTATATGACGCAAGTTGCTGTTAAGCCGCCTCGTTTTGTCTTATTTATTAATGATGAAGAATTGGCACATTTTTCATATATGCGTTACATTGAAAATAACCTGAGAAGTAATTTTAATTTTGATGGCACGCCGATTATTATTGAAACGCGAGCAAAGAAGGCAATGAAATGAAAAAAATAACGATTTTAGGTTCGGGCAGCTGGGCAACTGGCTTGGCGCGAATTTTACTTGACAACGGCCATCGTGTCACCATCTGGGGCATTGATGAGACGCAAATTGAACACTTTAAAAAAACTAATAAAAATATACACTTTATGTCAGATGTTGCCCTAGAGGGCGATGTCCACTATAGTTTAAACCTTGAACAAGCGCTGTCAGATTGCGATTATGTCGTCAATGCGATACCGACACAACATGTCCGCAGTGTCTTTTCTAAAAAAGTACCACTGGCTGACGATGTCGTTATTGTCAATGCGGCTAAGGGGTTAGAAATGGGCACAAATAAACGCATTAGCGAGATTGTTGCCGAATATTATCCCAATCATACTTATACTGTTTTATCAGGACCATCGCATGCAGAGGAAGTGATGCGTCGTATGCCAACGACTTTGGTTTCAGCTTCGCTTGATAAAACGGCTGCTGTAGCGGTTCAAGAATTGGTTATGGAACGTCGTACGCGTGTTTATGCGCATTCTGACGTCAAAGGCGTCGAATTATCCGGTGCGCTTAAAAACGTCATTGCAATTAGTGCTGGCATCAGTGATGGACTGGGTTTCGGTGATAATACACTGGCTGCCATCATGACGCGCGGCATTGTCGAAATAAAGCGCTTGGGGCGTGCGATGGGGGCAGATCAAAAAACCTTTGATGGCTTGGCAGGCATCGGTGACTTAATTGTCACTTGTATGAGCAATCATTCGCGCAATCGACGCTGTGGTCAATTAATTGGCAAGGGCGATAGTTTAGAAGTTGCAATCCAAAAAATAGGTATGGCGGTTGAAGGCGCCTGGACAATAAAGGCAGCCGAAGCGCTAAGGTTAGCCTATCAAGTCGAAATGCCGATTGTCGAGCAACTATATCGGGTATTATATAAAGGGGCAGACCCAAAACAAGCAGTACAGTTGTTAATGGATCGAGAAAAAAAATACGAGTCAGAATACTGATGCAGTGCATTGGAGTAAAACGTGAGTAAAAACAAAAAAAAGTTTCGCTGGAATTTTCAAATTTTCTTGCGCAATGTCGTAATCGTCATATTAATTGTCTTTATCATCTATAGTATTTATGTCAATGTGACAAAGTCCAAAACTGCAATTTTTCAGGTTAGTTACGAAAACGTCGTGCTTGAAACTAAACATCGCGCGCTGATTATGCGCAGCGAATCGATTGTCAATAGTTATAATTCGGGCTTGTTTACACCTTTAGTGGTCGACGGTGAACGCGTCAAAAAAGGTCAGATTGTCGGCGAATTACAGATAGCAGATATTCAGCCAGATGCGCAAGCGGTCGTGGCGGAAAATGTGCCAATTATCGATGAAGCCACCCTACAAAAAGAAATCGATTTGTTGTATAATGAATTGGTTGATGCATTGCGAAACAATAATCATATTTTAGCGACGTCGTTAAAAGAAGACCTGACAATGAAGCTAGACAGATTAAAGAAACTGATTGCCGCGAATAGCAATAGCGCCTATCAAGATAGCTTGCAAAATGTTGATACAATTGGTCAAGAAGGTGCTAAAAATGGTCAGATAATAAAAATTCCTGCTAATCAAGCCGGTTTTGTCAGCTATTATTTTGACGGTTACGAGAGCATAATAAACTATAATAATCGCTATAAAATAGATTATAATAAGCTGTTTAATGAAGACATTGTGCCATCAAATCAAACGTTGCGCGATGTATACGCGGGCAGCAATATCTTTAAAATTGTCAGTAATTTGTCGAGCTATTTAGCATGTCAAATTGAACTAAAAGACATTGATAATTTTAAGAAAAATGCCGAAGTGACGGTGAGTATAAAGGGTACTCATAGCAAGGCAAGAATTGAAGATGTCATTCAAATTGATGATAAAGGTGTGTTGATTATTGAAATGTTGCAATACGTTGATGGTATTCATACAATGCGTACGACTGACGTCAGCTTAACGCGTGACGAGGTGCGTGGCATAAAAGTGCCAAATAGTGCGATTGTCGAAAGAGGTGAAGAACGCGGCGTCTATGTCGTTGACATCAATAAAGTGCTGAGTTTTGTACCAATTAAATTGCTGGCACAAAGTGAAGACTTCGTCGTTGTACAAGAGGGTAGTTTTCAAATTGAAACTGCAAAGGGTCAGTTGGTTAGACGCTATAGCTTAAATCACGGCGATAAAATTGTTCTTGAAGCGACAAATTATAAAGAGGGTGATATTGTTGACTAATGATAGTTATTTACAAGACAATATAAAGACAATTAAATCGCGTATCGAACGCGCCTGTCATAAAGTTGGCAGAAATCCGGCAGATATTACTTTGGTTGCAGTGACAAAGACAATTGATACAGATATTGTCAATCGTTCAATTGCATTTGGTATCAGCCACATTGGCGAAAACAAACCGCAAGAAATTGTACGAAAATATCCACTAATTGAAAAAGATGTCGACTGGCATATGATTGGGCACTTGCAATCAAATAAAGTGAAGATGGTCATTGATAAAGTAAAGCTGATTCATTCAGTAGATCGGCTCAGTGTCGTCAACGAAATTGAAAAGCGCGCCGCCAGTCTAGATAAAGTTATCGATATTTTAATACAGGTTAACATCGGCGAAGAAAGTCAAAAAAGCGGGGTTGCTGCTGCTGAAGTTAAAGCATTGCTTGAAAAGGTTGAACAGTGTCAACACATTCGCGTTTTAGGGCTAATGTGTCTTGCGCCTTATTTTTATGACGCCGAACAGGTACGACCCTATTTCAAAAAAATGAAAGAAATTTTTGACGAAATTAAAGCAATGCCTTTACAACGTGGTAAAATTGAAATATTATCGATGGGTATGACAAACGATTTTGAAGTTGCCATTGAAGAGGGAGCAACAATGATAAGAGTAGGAACAGGCTTGTATGGAGCAAGAGATTACTAAGGAGGACATTATGTCTAAATCACTAATGGAAAAATTTAAGTATTTTTGGGGTTTTGAATCAGAAGAAGATGAGTTACTAGAAGAGAACTATCAGGTAGATACTGAGCCAAACAATGCTGCAGTAAAACAGCCGATGGCAACTGATAAGCCAAGTTTGTTTTCTAATGCGAAACCCAAAAATAAAGTGGTCAACATTCACAACAATATGGCGTTTAAAATCGAAGTATTCGAGCCGCGCACATTTGAAGAAGCAGTTGAAGTGGTGGAATGTTTGCGCAGCAAGCGTCCGGTTGTCATTAACTTGGAAGAAGTTGATTCTGAGTTAGCGCGAAAAGTATTTGATTTCTTGAGCGGTGCGCTATGTGCAATTGATGGAAAAGCCGAAAAAATTTCAAAAAGTATCTTTTTAATGGCGCCTAACAATGTACAAATCGCAACTGCTAAAAATTCATTGTATAGTAGCACGAAAGCGGTTGCCACAAAAGAAAGTGGCGTGCCAAAGTTTAGCTTGAGAGATTAGGTGTATGCATGTATTTAATAGCTAGATTATTTTATGGTTTTTACAATGCTGTTACGCTGCTTTTGTTAGCGCGTGCAGTGATGTCGTGGGTTGTCAGAGATTGGAGCCAACCGTTGCCGCGTTTTGTACATCAAGTGACTGAACCAATACTACTGCCTATGCGCACATTGTTTTATCGCATGGGACTAATGAATATGGGGATCGATTTATCTTTTTTAGCCACTTGGTTATTGATTAGTTACGCAGGTCGTTCGATATATATCTTATTGCTGAGATTGTCTTAATGTAAGTCTGAAATATTTAATGAATTTCGATAAGAAAAAAGAGGTGAAAGATGATAACGCCGTTAGAGGTTCAAAAGCAGCAGTTTAAAAAATCTATCAATGGTTATAATCGTGACGAAGTTGACGATTATATGGAGATGGTTGCGAACGCCTTAGAAAAGCATATAAATGAAAATATTATATTAAAGGAAAAACTTGATCGTAAAGACGAAGAAATTGAGCATTATAAAAATATTGAACGCACGATGTCCGATACACTGGTCGTTGCTAAACAAACTGCTGAAGAATTAACATCATCGGCAAAACAGACGGCACAAAATATTATCAATCAAGCAGAAATTGATGCAAAGGCGCTTAAAACTGAATTAGATGAGCAGGTTGCCGATATGATGTGTTGTCAACAACAAATGGAAAAAGATCTTGAAGCATTTCGCATGCGCTTAGAAGCCATGTTGCGCGCACAGTTAGAGATTGTGGCGAATTATTCTAATGATCTCAAATAAATATAGATTGTCATTTCGAACAAAAATGAGACATCTCTAGTTCTCATCAATTTTCCACATTTGACTTTCAACTTATTCTTTGCCCTTATAAAACTATAGGGGCTTTTAATTTTAAAGAATTTAGCTATTTTGTCGATAATACAGGTATAAATACGGCAAAAATTAGAGCTAGAAAGGAGAAAAAATTGAAAGTAAAACAAATGATGGCGTGGTTTTTGACAATTGCTTTAATCGTCAGTGTAGTCCCGCTGCAGGTCAATGCATCAGCAGGCATTATTGCCGATGTCAAGCCAACTTTTAGTGCAACAGAAGAAATCGACTTAATTAAAAAGATATTTAGCGATGATATTTCTGGTGTTCAAATTACAAACTTACACCTAAATTATTGTGGCAAGAAAAACTATCAAATTGGTTCATTTTATGGCGCTTCTGGTGAAGGAAGTTCCGATATTCTTGAATTTGATTCAGGTGTTGCCTTGAGCACAGGCGACCTCTATAGGGGGTTAACCCACAACCCTAATGTTGGTAATGTGTCAAAGGCATTTTATCAGAAAGATGTCATCGATGGTGAGACAGTTTATGATCCGGCATCAATTGAATTCGACATTATTACAACTAAGCCGGATACAATCACAATGAAATACGCCTTTGCTTCAGAAGAATATATGGAATACGCAATGAGCAACTATAATGACCGCTTTGCCATTTTAATCAATGGTGAAAACTGCGCCGTTGTGCCAGGTACAAATGAACACATTGCAATCAATTCGGTCAATCAATCAATCAATTCAGAATTTTTTAGACCTAATAGCAATTTTGGCTATGGTTCCAATGCAATTACTTCGCTGGGGCTGAATATCCCAATGGACGGTCTAACCAAGACATTTGTCGCAGAAAAAAGACTAAAGGCGGGCAAAAATCACGTTAAAATCGTGATTGGTGACTATGGTGACCACGGTTACGATTCGATTATGTTTATCAAAGCCAACAGTTTTAAACTAGAAGAATACGTGCCAGGTACACTTTCGATAGAAAAAACTGCCGACAGTGTTATCATCAAGCGGTTAGATGATACAGGCAAACCAGTGACATCGGCAACTGGCGGCTTTACACTGGTTTATCAAGACTTAGATGGCACTTCATCAGAAGTTGCCTACACGATTGCCGATGGTAAATCACAAATCGAAATACCGTTTGGTAAAGATGGAGAAGACTTGCCCAACACGGTGCCATTTGGCACGAAGACAGCTTTAATAACAAAACCAAAAATGGGTGCACAAATTGATCCGCTAAAAAATTCTGTCGAATTAGCAATCGCGCCGCCTGTGATTAGCAAAGCGGGTTCGGCGAATGACACCGTTTTGGTCAAAGGTATTGCTGGTGCCAGTGTTGCACTTTACAAAAATGATACGCTTATAGATAACGCAACACTAGGTGCCAATGGTCAGTACAACTTTACGTCTCAAGCAGTGGGTAGTTATTACGCTAAGCAAATAGCGAATGGCTTAACCAGTGCTAAGTCAAATATTATAAAAATTGTCAAACCACCTATTATTAGCGGTGCGGTAGGTGCATTTGATGAAGATGTGCGCGTGATGAATCCGTCTGATCAGACAGCTTATGATTTAACGCCACTTAACGTAACTGCACATAAGGCAAATGGTACTGTTATTGCACAAGGTGCTAATTTTACAGTAGAAAACGACGTTGATAAAAAAGTGCCAGGTCTTTATACCATTAAGTGGACGGCAAAAGATAGTGGTTTTACGACAGTTAAGACAAAAATAGTTAAAGTAAAACCACATAATCCGGTTTTATTTAAGAAAAACTACAAAGATTCACATATTGAAATTAATGGCATGCCAGGTGCAATTGCCACAGTTTATCAAGATGACAATGTGTTTGAACTAGTCGAATTAGATGACAATGGCGTCGGCAAATTGATAGACCCGCCAAATGGCAATTATCATGTTTCGCAAGTATATAATGGCGTAGCCAGCGATAAAGTCGGTGATGTTGATATTAATCGAACTTTTACAGCACCAGTTATTACAATAAAGCAAGACTCAAATTATTCATATCAGCAAGACCCAGTGAGTGGCTTATGGGGTTATAACACAACGTTTGGCGCATTTTATCTTGAAGCAGGTGCAACAGCTAATGATGCAGAAGATGATAACGATGCTACGAACATGAACGGTGGCAAAAATAGCAAACTAAATCAGGCAATTGAAATTGAAAACCCGATGTTCAATAGTGATGGTGTCTTAATAAATGTAACAAATCCAGCACTTGATCAAAATGGTGATCCAAAGGCAGCAAATACTACCAAGTTTTATCCGTTTGTTGGTAAATACGTCATTAAATACCGCGTCACCGATAGTGACGATATGGTTGGCGAAGCGACCAAGCTATTTCGCGTGCATCCACCAGTGCCAACTGTCAGTGTGCCAAATGACAATATCAATTCAGAAATTGATGTCGACGCCTTGGCATCAGCAAGTGTCTTTTTATACAATGCAACAGGCGCTGCTATAAAAATTGTTGATGGTACTGCACAGGTGATTAACGATGCCGATCGTTACAAAGAAAACAAACACGAACGCCTTAAAATGCCGATAAGTAGCGACAAAGATGCTGTCTTAAGTGATGTTCTGGCTGGTTTACCCAATGGTAATTATCGTCTACTACAGAGACTTTACGGCTTAAATTCTAGTTTAAGTAGTGTAATCACTGTCAAGCGGTCAGATCAATTTCCCTTAATTGTCTTAAAGGGTGCAATAACTGAAGTAATTGAACAGGGAACAGCGTTTGTCGACCCTGGCTACACAGTGACAGACCTTGAAGACGATTCTGACCCGAATGACGGTCGTGAAACAGTCGTAACTGTCAATGGTACAGTCGATAGCAGTAGTGTCGGCAGAACGACGCTTATCTATCAGGCAACTGATGGTGATGGTAATCAATCAGAAGTCAAGCGCGTCGTGCTTGTCAAGCCAGCTAATCCACAAGTGATTATAGGCGATTGTGTCGATGGTGTCTTTAAAAAGAATCAAAATGGCAATGACATAAAAATTATCGGTCAACCAAATGCAACAGTGCAAATTGTCAAGGGTAAAAACGGACAGGGTGCATTGCAAAAAGTGGTTATATTAGATGAAAACGGTGAAGCCATTGTTGAAAATTTAGAAGTTGATCTTAGCGGCATGTCGCACGCTGCGTTTCAAACAATCAATCAAATTCAAAGTAGTAAATATTACTTTACGATTAGTAAAACCAATACAGTACCAACTTTAAGTTTAAATCAAGATAGTAACATTATTGAAATTGAAAAGGGTAAGTCAGTTTCATTAGCCGTCGATACAGCTGTGGCACAAGATACAGAAGACGGTAATATCAGTGATCGTATTAAAATTTACCAAGCAATCGATACGTTGGGTAAAGTTACAGGTAATGGCGTAACAGAACTGACGCTAACGGCAGATCAAACTGGTCAAGTTGGCCATATCGATTTTTATTATCACATAAAAGATAGCGACGGAAATAGCGCTATGAAAGTGAGGCAAGTCGCTGTTAATCCGTTGCCGCCAATGCTACAAGAAGATGGTAAAACAGTGGTTGTCAGCGGCTTAGAAGCTAATGCTTCAGCTGAACTATTTTTACAAAATGAAGATGGTGCATTTGAATTAATTGGCACTAAAAAAAGTGATGCCAAAGGCGAAGCAGTATTTGGTGAATTGGCGCCAGGTATCTATTATGCAAAACAATTTGTCAACACCTTTGTCAGCGCGCCATCCGAACAATTATACTATGAAAACCCAGCTTATTTACATGGTAAAATTGTCGATCAAAATGATCAGCCAATTGCCGGAGTAACATTTAATATTACTGATTTTGGCAAGACGTTAAGTGAAATATCTGATCAAAATGGCAACTTTACTTTTGGCGTTGAAAGTTTAGCAATGTCATTTGACGTAGCTTTTAAACTTGACAACATCGATTATATGATTAAAGCGACTTCTTCAGAAGATGAAAATGTAGTCGTTGACAAGGCAAATGTGGTCGGACAACTGACATTAAATGGCAACGCTTTAAGTGATGACCATATTGTGATGAAGTTATACAGGCGTGCTGCCGATGGTAAGTTTTTACCAAGCGTATTGGCGAAGCTGACGTATCAGGCTGACGCTAGTTATAGGGCAAGAAAACTCGTGCCTAATCAAACTTACCGCATTAAGGTGTTTTATAAGGCAGATGAAGATAATTTATACCCTTTGACGGCGTTTAGTTTTGACGTCAAACAAGCAGGCGTTATTAAAGTCGTCAATCATGATATTAACTATGGTAATGTCACTGATCAAAATGGAAAACCGTTATCAGACGTCAAGTTGACGGTTTATCCACCGGACAGAGACCAAAAACCAGATTTGGTGGCAGGACCAATCGCTTTATATGATACAGCGCTACTATTAAACGACAACCAAAATGAAGCGCTAACCAATCAAAATGGTCAGTATGGCTATATGGTATACGATGATGTTGAATATGTTGTCGTCGCTCAGAAAGAGGGTTATCAAGACGACTATAAACTGGTTCATTCGGTTGATGGTCAGTTGTTAGCACCATCTTTTACGCTATTGCCAGTTGACGAAACAACAAAGCCAAATGGGCAACAGGGTAATGATACAGCAGATAATCAAGCCGACCAGCAACAGCCTGATGGAAATTCGCAACACAACACGACCACAAATGATGATGATTTGCCAAATGACAACCAATCGTCAACACCAATTGTTACGCCGCCAAGTAAACAAGTGGGCAATCAGCAAAATGTGTTAGCAGTGTTATCTGACAACTCTAGTGGTCTAACTGAACAAGCAGATAACGCAGAGCAAGTGGTTAATAACGATGGGTATATCACTTATCATTTATCTGAAAAGCTAAGTGCTGTCGAAGTAACAGAACCGCCGCAGCAGGGTACATTATTTAGCAATCCATTAAATGGACAAGTCATTTATGTACCAGCATTAAACGCCAGTGGTGAAGACAGCTTTACGATTAGCGCGACTAACAGTGACAATGTAGATGTTAGCGCGACGCAAAGAGTGCGTGTTGATGAGGCATCAGCAGCAAGTTCAACTGAACAAAAAGCGCTGTTGTTGTCGATTTCTTCTGAAGCACGCAGTGGCTTTGTCGGTGATCAATTTGAGATATTTGCTAGTTATAAAAATGATTTAGGACGCAATATTGAAGGTGCAAACTTAGTCGTCGAATTGCCAGCTGGCTTTACTGTTGAAGGTAACTACCAAGTCATAGATAGTCATTTAATTATTCCGTTAAATGGTTTAAAGGCGGGCGAAGTTGGCAAACAGCGGTTGCTATTAAATAGCAACGGCAAAGCGGCTGACATCAGTGTTATCAAGGGTTTAATCCAAGAAAGTGGTTCAGGTCAAGTGACCGTACAGTCGTTGTCAAAGTATCGTCTAAAGATGTATCAAACCGACAAATTGTATCAGGTTGAACCCTATATCAAAGGGTTCCCCGATGGTAATTTTTATCAAGACCGACCAGTAACGCGCGCTGAAATTGCGGCAATGCTAACGCGCGTACTGCAAGATGATATTCATCAGGTGGTTGCAAATGACATTGCGTTTAATGATATCGCTGATGACACATGGTACGCTGGCTATGTTGCTGAAGCAACGCGTAAAGGGCTATTTAATGGCTTTTCTGACGGCAGTTTCCGCCCCGAAAAGCCAATTAGTCGGGCCGAGCTGGCTAAAGTAATCGCCAATTATATTCAGGTAGACCACACCGAAACGGGGCTTGTCGAACAGCACTTTAGTGATATTGATGGGCACTGGGCGCAACATGCAATTAATGCAATGGGTAGAAATGGTATTTCAAACGGTTATAGTGATAACACATTTAGGCCAGATGAACCACTTAGTCGTGCCGAAGCAGTTAAAATGATCAACAATATGCTCTATCGCCAAGTAGTTGAAAATGTGGATGAAACATTTAAGGACTTAGCAAAAGAAGATTGGGCTTTTGGCCATATTGAAAGCGCTTATCGCGGTTATCGTTTCAAAAAGAACAGCAATGGCGTGTATCAAATAAACGCTCTGAAATAAGTATTAAAAGCAAAACGTGGCAACTATTAAAAGTTGCCGCTTTTTGTGAGTGATTGTATGTTTAGCGCTTAAATAGAATTGTAATAAACTTACCACCAGCGGTTTCGTTCATATTGGCGGGGCTAGAACCATTTTGCCATCTGACGAAATCCCACTCTTCGTGATCCAAATTAGGTTGGCTGTAAATGACTTCTAAGGCCTTTAATGGTTCACGTGTTTTATCTTTAGTCGTCCACAAGAAAATATGGTCTGCTGCTTCGTATAAGCTCTTCCTAGAGCCGGCATTTAAGTTTACCTTTTCTCGCGTAAATGTAGCAACATTGCCGTTATGAGAAAATCTCTTCGTCATCGTTCCGTACTCATCTTTACTGTCGAATATAGATTCTGCTTTTTCCTTTTCGGCAAAGAGGTCAGTAATTGCTTGGTCGGGGTCATCTGTTAAATCATAACAGAGATAAATATACTTGCCTTTTGCCTTTTTATTTAAATCCATATCGATTAAATAGTAGCCATTGAGATTGGTATAGTTGTTCATTTCACCCGTAAAGCCTCCGCCTATCATTGATCTGACTGAAGACATTGAACTATTTGAAGAACTGGTATTATTAGCAGAACACTTAGCGCGTGCTTCATCAGCTGTTTCGCCAACGACAAATTTGATATCTCTAATATAGAGTTCAGATGGCCACTTGTCAGCAAGCACTTTTTGGTCATTTAATTCTTTAAATGCGTCTTTTAGGTCTTGCCTGCGCTCAGCATTGTCACAGAGTTCCCAAATTGGCACTAAACCGCGTGCGCCAGTTTTGCCAAATGCTACTAAAGTACCATTGTCTTCAAGGGTGGCTTCCCAGTTTTGTAGTGCTTTTTTGTCGTTCTTAAATTGACCCAAGTAAAGATACCTTCTAATGGCGATGGTCCAAATCTTGTTTCAAAAACGGCAGGACTTTCAGTAA
>PDWI01002672.1_pt1 | contig 26443 bp, 26 predicted proteins | sample 1430891 | NCBI WGS metagenome assembly PDWI01 (sample SAMN01162508, study PRJNA174530) | Oral metagenome, whole genome shotgun sequencing project. | biome: Marine environment; feature: Marine mammal; material: Swab sample of the gingival sulcus; isolation source: swab sample of gingival sulcus...
TTAGCTGATGAGCAGCGGATAGATGAGGAGTATGAGTTTTTGCTTGAGATACTTGCTCAAAAAGGATATCAGAGATATGAGATTTCCAATTTTTGTAAAATTGGCAGGGAGTCAAGACATAACTCGTCTTATTGGAAATATTATAATACGTTAGGGATTGGTCCATCAGCTTGTTACAAATTTGATAATGCACGATATGAAAATACGGCGGATATTAATCAATACATAGCCAATATCAATGATAGTAAATTACCAATCGAAAATAAAATTGAACTGACTGATGAAGAATTATTTATTGAAGCGATATTTATGGGACTAAGACAGGTAAAGGGTATCGACTATGACCAGTTAGTTAGTAAGTATCAGATTAAGGATGACTCGACAGTTAGGCAGTGGATAGACCGATTTGCTAAACGTTCGCTTATCGAATTAAAAAATGGTAATTTACGATTTGTAAATAATGGACTTGATGTATCTAATTCCATACTATGTGAATTATTTTGATGAAAGGTTATTAAATGAGGATTACGAGTAAAAATATTGTTATAGTTATCTTAGTAAGTCTACTTTTTTTTAACATGACGGGTATTTCTTTTGCTGATAAAGTTGCGAAAACTTCTGCTAAAAAAACTGCTAATAATAAAAAAGGACAGCCTAAAGCTAGTGGTAATACAAAAAAATCTAAAAACACTAAAAAAAGTAATTCAAAAGATAAAAAACAAAATAAAACTGTAAATAATAAAGATAATAGCAAGAGTAAGGATAAAGCTAAAAATGCTAACCCAGCATTGAAAAAAGTTACAATTTCCAATAATTTCAAAAACTTGATGTTTGATAATAAAACAGGAACTATTCTCAGTAAAAATGGTGAAAATGACAGAATTTTACAAGGTAAAGCGGTTACGTTACTTACCACGCTTATTATCTTGGAAAATCATAAAGCCAATGATGAAGTTATTGCAGTAAAGAATTTTGTAGCACCGAAAGGTTCAACTATTAATGTTGTGGCAGGCGAGAAATTTCGGGTAATTGATTTGTTATATGCTATCAATTTGACTTGTGCCAATGATGCTATTAGAGTTTTAGCTGAAGCTGATTCTGGCGTTGTTAATAAATTTACTGAAAAATTAAATAATAGGGCAAAACAACTAGGCATGGTAACAACTAATTTTATTTCGCCTTATGTTAGCACTAACAAAAATCAGTTTACTAGTTTAAATGATTTGTCGATAGTTTTGAAAGAACTTTTGAAATATGAGGAGTTTTTAAAAATTGCAAATACTGAAAGTTATGAAATTTCAGCAACCAATAAGACTGCAAAACCACGTAAAAACCTTAAACAAGAAAATGATTTAATTTTCAATACGAAGAAGATGTATGTTGTTAATGGTAAAACTTATAGTTTGTATGATAATAATGTCAAGGGATTGAAAGTTTCGACCGTTAAAAATAGCGGTAGTATATGTGCTAGTTTAAAAGTGAGTAATAAACTTGATATTGTTGCTTTGAACTATACAGCAGGCGATTTAATGACTTGTTATGCTGAAAATAAGTTTTTACTTGAAAAAGCTGTCAAAGAATATAAAGTTGAAACTTTAGTAAATAAAGGTGAAGTAGTTGAACAAGCTAAGGCAAAAGACGGTGATGATGCTATAAATTTAGTGAGTAGAGAAAAGTTTGCTTTACTGATGTCTAGTAGTGAAGATGTTCAAAAAACAATTGAAAAAAAGGTTGATATTTTTGAATTTACTAAAAATGATGTTGATAAAGGTGCGAAACTTGGAGTTGTGGAGTTTTTTAAAGCTGGAAAATCTGTTGCGAAAGTGGGTTTATATCCACAAAAATTGATAGACCCTGACCAGTTTGTTGGACAAATTAAAATTCCTAAAAAGAAAAAGTCAAAATATGATATTGCGTTATCGGTTGCGATTATCATATTAAAAATAGTTGTAATCTTTGTTTTATGGACAAAGTTTGTACGACGAAGACGTAGAAAACTGGCTATTGCAAGACGTAATCAGTATATAATTGATAAAAATAAAAAAGAAAAAGTAGTTGATTTTGATATATATCGAAGTGGACAATAGTAGATGAAAGGAAAATGTTTTGTGGTATGAAATTGCAGTAAGGTCAAATATCGACATCACCGAAGAAGTAACGCTGGCTTTTTATGATGTCGATGTCTATGAGATGACTATCGAAGACCCGTTTTTATTAAGTGAGCTTTCCAAAGATGAAAAAAGTTGGGATTATGTTGATGAAAATATCCTTAATTTTGAGCATCAGGATTTACTTATCAAGGCTTGTCTTGAATGTGATGAAGAAAAAATTATAGAAATTGAGAATACCTTTAAGGAGATGCTGGCTATTTATCTGACGGGTAAGGCTAATCAAGATGATTATAGTGTAAGTCATTATCAGATTGACCCTGATGAGTTTAAGGATGAATGGAAAAAGTATTTTAAACCGTTTTATATTTGTGATGGCGTTATGGTTTGTCCGTCGTGGGAGAAGTGTGAACTTGAAGCTGGGGACAAATTAATTGATATTGACCCTAGTGGAGCGTTTGGTACAGGCAATCACGAAACGACTTCGATGTGTGCTAGATTCATAAATAAGTATATCAAAAGCCAAGCTGAAGTATTGGACGTTGGGTGTGGTAGTGGTATACTTTCGCTAGTTGCGATGAACTTAGATGCAAAAACTGTACTGGCATTTGATACAGATAAAAACGCTTGTCAAATAGCGGAAGAAAATGCAATCAAAAATGGTTTTGCTGAAAAAATTGAAGTGATAAATTCTGAACTTAATACTGATAAAAAGTTTGATTTAGTAGTGGCAAATATTATTGCTGACGTTATTTTGATGATATCGCAAGATGTTAAACGAAATCTAAAAGAAGATGCGGTCTATATTACTTCTGGTATCATTAGTGAAAGACGTGATGAAGTAGTTAATCATCTTGAAAGTATTGGTTTCAGACTGATTGATGAAAACTGCGAAAAAGAGTGGTCGGCACTATGTTTTAGGTTGAAGTAGCTTATGAATAGATTTTTTATCAAGGAAAATTCGTTAAAAGTAAACGATGTAGTTAATATTGATGATATTGATATTATAAAGCATGCTTTTAGTGTACTTCGTTTAAAGTCAGGCGATAGTATTGAGCTTGTTTCGACAGATAAACTTGAATATGTAGCTGAAATAACTAATATAAATAAAAAGGAACTAACTGTTAAGCTGGTTGAGCAAGTCGATATTGAGCGGGAATTACCGTTTAAGGTCAGCATTTTTCAGGGTAGTCCCAAGGCGAAAAAGATTGATACAATTGTACAAAAAACAGTTGAATGTGGTGTGTTTGAGATTACACCAGTAGATATGCGGTATTCTATCAAAAAGATGAAAAAATCTGATGATAAGGTGATAGAGCGGCTCAATAAAATTTCACTTTCGGCAGCCGAGCAGTCTAAAAGACTTTATGTGCCTGTTGTAAAACCAGCTATTGATTTTAAAACTTTGTTAGAATTAATTGCAGATTTTGATATTGTGCTACTTTTGGATGAAAAAGAAGAAGTAAATAGCTTGAAAAGTGCGGTTACTAATATTGCAACTGATGCTAAAATTGCTGTTATTATCGGACCAGAAGGCGGAATTTTTGATGAAGAACGAAATCAGCTTTTAGAAAAAGGCGTTAAGCCGATTACACTAGGTCGAAGAATATTGAGAACGGAAACAGCGGGGATTTATATTCTTGCCATGTTAAATTTCGAAAGCCAAGTAATGAGCCTGTTTAGCAAATAAAATATGCAACAAGCTTGCTTGTAAGTGATATTTTATTTGACTAAATGTATTGAGAGCGACAGCTCGAACGACCGACAGGACGAAGTCCGTAAGGGAGTGCTCATTATTCTTAGAGTACTTAAAAAAATTCATTTGGCTAACATTGAGTAAAATAGCATCTTTAAAATACAGTGCATATTAATTTAGTACTAGTATTAAATAAAGATTAGTATAATAATCAATTTTGGACTTTTGATGAATAATTTGTGAATAAGTTGTGATAAATTTAAAAACTTGAACTTTAAATATAAAGATTTTCGTGATACAATAGGCATATCTTTATATTAGAAAATTATATTGGAGGAATTATGAAAAATACTGAAAAAAATATGACGGATATTGTAGCTCTATGTAAAAATAGAGGATTTATTTTTCCTGGCTCAGATATATATGGAGGCTTATCAAATGCCTTTGATTATGCACCATTAGGTGTACAGTTAAAACGTAATATCAAGGACCTATGGTGGAAAAAATTTGTAACAAGAAACAATCTTAATGTGGGACTTGACTCTGCGATATTGATGAACTCAAAAATTTGGCAGGCATCTGGTCACGTTGACGGTTTTAGTGACCCACTAATGGATTGTAAAGATTGTAAAGCAAGATTTAGAGCTGACCATCTTGTCGAAGATTATAATGAAAAAATTGGTAAGGAAATGAATGTCGAGGCTTTGACAGATGATGAGCTGTTAAATTATATAAATGAATCAGACATAAAATGCCCAACTTGTGGTAAGAAGAATTTTACAGATATTAGAAAATTCAACTTAATGTTTAAAACTCATCAAGGTGTTACAGAAGATAGTACAACAGAAGTTTATCTTAGACCAGAGACAGCTCAAGGTATCTTTGTCAATTTCAAAGCAACGCAAAGAGCTTGTCGTAAAAGAGTGCCTTTTGGTATTGCACAAATTGGTAAAGCGTTTAGAAATGAAATAACACCTGGTAATTTCATATTTAGAACAAGAGAATTTGAGCAAATGGAACTAGAATTTTTCTGTAAACCTGGTACAGAATTAGAATGGTTTGATTATTGGAAAAATTTCTGTAAAAATTGGTTGTTAGAGATTGGTTTAAAAGAAGAAAACTTTAGACTAAGAGACCATAAACAAGAAGAACTTGCCCATTACTCTAATGCTACAACTGATTTTGAGTTCTTATTACCATTTGGTTGGGGCGAATTATGGGGAATTGCATCACGAACTGATTTTGACTTGACAAGACATCAGGAACATAGTGGTGTAAAGCAAGAATATATTGACCCAGTTACTAATGAAAGATATATACCATATGTAATCGAACCATCACTTGGTGTTGAGCGATTGTTACTTTCAATTTTGGTTGATGCGTACGATGTTGAAGAGCTAGAAAATGATAGCAGGGTAGTTTTAAGATTACACCCTAAGCTTGCACCATTTAAGGTTGCAGTTTTCCCACAAGCTAAGAAATTATCAGAGCAGGCATTGGAAGTTTTCGAATTACTTAATGCTGAGTTTGAGGCAGATTATGATGACGCAGGTTCACTTGGTAAGAGATATAGAAGACATGATGAAATTGGTACACCTTTCTGTATAACTTACGATTATGATTCACTTGATGATAATGCTGTTACAATTAGAGATAGGGATACAATGGAGCAAGTGCGAGTTCCAATAACTGAATTAGTTGAACATATTAAAAATAAGATTGGTTAATAACTATGATATATTTAGATAACGCTGCAACTACAAAAGTATTTGATGAGTCCATCGAAATTGCTAGCAAATATATGCGAGATGTTTATGGTAATGCTGGTTCGCTTCATGCTATGGGGCATGAGGCGGAAAAGGCTTTAGATGTGGCACGAAAACTAATTGCCTTAAAGTTAAACTCAGCTGTCTCGGAGATATTTTTCACGTCAGGGGCAACGGAGTCAAACAATCTAGTTTTTAATGCAATTCGCAATAATAAGGCACGTAAAAATAAAATTATAATTTCATCTATTGAGCATGCTGCTGTTTACAAACCTGCTTTGTTTTTAGAAAAAGAAGGTTTTGAATTAGTGATTGTTGATGTTGATGAAAATGGTAAGCTTGATATCGATAAGTTAATCGAAAATGTTGACGAAAAGACTGCACTTGTTAGTATCATAATGGTTAATAATGAGCTGGCTGTTGTGCAGGATATAGCTGAAATTTCACGTCGCTTAAAAGCTATTAATTATGATGGCTTATTCCATACGGATGCAACGCAGGCAGTATGCAAGTTGGCATTAGATGTCAAAAAGCTAGGAGTAGATTTTTTAAGTGCTTCAGCTCATAAATTTCATGGACCTAAAGGGGTAGGCTTTTTATACATTAGAGAAAAAACTGCTTTTCTACCAATGTTTTATGGTGGTAAGCAAGAAAATTCTTATCGAGCTGGTACTGAAAATGTTCCGTTGATAACTGCGATGGCTAAGTCTTTTGCGATGTGCCAAAAAAATTTACAAGAGTCATATGATAGAGTGTCTAGTTTGAGGGATAAGGTTTATCAGCATGCTTTAAATCATGCTGATATGATGCCAACTATTGATGTTTCATTGGGAGCATCACCTTATATTATTTCGATTGCGTACAAAAATGTAAAGTCGGAAGTCCTGCTACACGCTTTTGAACAAAAGCAAATTGCGGTTTCATCTGGTTCGGCATGTAGTTCGAAATCCAAAAAAATATCAAGGATATTAAAAGCGATAAATTTTGGTGACGATTATAATGAAGGTGTTATAAGAGTTAGTTTTTCGAGATTTACGACTGATAGTGATGTCGACGCCTTTTTAAAAGCGTCTGATGAGATAATAGAGAGTATAAAGAGAACAAAGTAATGAAAAAAATACTTATTAGATATGGCGAAATATCTATCAAAGGGAAAAATAGAGATAAGTTTATAAATAAGCTAATTACTCAAATCAAGAAAAAATTAAATTCGGTTGAAAGTGCTAAGATAACTTACATACATGGTAGAATTTTTGTAAGTTATGATGAAAAGGACGAAGAAAAGGTTTATTCATTAGTCAAGACTGTTTTTGGGATAGTATCTTTCTCGACTGTAATCGAAACCGAATTAAATATGGAAGCAATCAAAGATGCTGCTCTTGATAAAATGAAACAATTAATCAAAGGTAAGGATAAGGTAACTTTCAAGGTTGAATCAAGACGTTCGAATAAAGGTTTTAAATTTAAATCACCTGAAATTTCAAGTATGGTTGGAGCGCATGTTTTAAGAAATACTACTAACTTAACGGTTGATGTGCGAAACCCTGATATAGTGCTTGAAGTTGAAGTTAGAAACAGAGCCTATGTGTTCGCAGGTACGGAAAAATGTTTGGGCGGTATGCCTTATGGTACGTCAGGTAAGGGTTTACTGCTTTTATCTGGTGGTATTGATAGTCCTGTTAGTGCATACATGATGGCGAAGCGTGGTATGAAACTAGAGGCTGTGCATTATTATAGTTATCCATATACCAGTGATAGGGCTAAGGAAAAAGTAATTGAGCTTGCCAAAATTTTATGTACCTATCTTGATGATATTAAAATTCATATGATAAATCTTGCTCATATTCAAGAAGAAGTGCATGAAAAATGTCCAGATAGGTTTATGACAATTTTATCAAGACGATTTATGGTAAAAATCGCAAATCGAATTGCTAAAGAAAACTCACTACAAGCTCTGGTAACAGGAGAATCGTTGGGGCAGGTTGCATCACAGACAATTGAAGGGATGACAGTAACAACTGACGCATCACAAATACCGATATTAAGACCGCTTGTGGCTTTTGATAAGATTGATATTGTCAATATTTCCAAAGAAATAGGAACATACGAAACTTCAATATTACCATTCGAGGATTGCTGTACAGTATTTTTACCAGATAGGGTGGCAACTAAGCCACGAGTTAGTGATATAGAGGATGCTGAAGCTTTAGTAGATGTCGACAGCCTAATTAACGATGCTATTGCGAAAAGAGAAATTATTGAAATAAATAATTATCAAAGTTACGATGAATTAGAAAGTTTATTGTAAAAATAGCTTAATAATAATATGTTTATTAGTGATAAACCTGCATAAAACCATATTGTTTCGGAAATTTAATAACTTTATTAAATTTCCTTTAAAGCTTGTATGAAACGCAGTTTAGTAGTATAATGTAAAGGTGAGGAGGAACTGTGTATGGCAAAAAAACGTATAATGGTTTGTGTTACTCAGCAAAAAGCATGTGAAAGGCTTTTAAAAAGGGCTAACGAGCTAAAAGAATCGTCTACTGATGAAGTTCATATTGTACATGTGATAAAGGACAACTGGAAGTATTTTGGTGAACTAAAAGGCTCAGACGCACTCGATTTTTTGTTTGAAATTGCTGTTGAGTACAATGCTTCGATGAATGTATTTAAATCAGAAGACATTGTTGAAAAACTTAGTGAATTTGCAACTGAAAACAAAATCGATGTGATTGTAATGGGCGAATCAAAAGAAGTGAAAAAGCACCAAAATATGATTTATAGACTAGAGAATAGAATTAAAAGAGATTTGGAGTTTGATATTGTAAGTCTAAACGACGCAAATAGTTTGGACAAGTATCAAGAAAATTATTATATTCCTACATGTGAACCAATTGGTAAAGGCCTTATAAAAAATTCATTTGTGAATGTAAATACTTAGAGGAGTGAATGTATGACAATAACTATAACTAATGAAATCGGAAATGTCATTATAACTAAGGACGCTCTAACTCAAATAATCGGACAAAGTGCTGTTGAGTGTTATGGGTTAGTAGGCATGGCTTCAAAGTCAGAAAATAATGGTCTAGTTAGACTTTTAAAAGGTGAACAGCTTTCTAAAGGTGTTAAAGTAAAAGAATCTGATAAAGGTTTAATTATAGATCTTTATGTAATAGTTGAGTTTGAAACTAAGATTTCAGTAGTGGCTGAAAATATTATTTCAAAAGTAAAATATAATGTGGAGAAACAAACCGGACTGGGCGTAGAGAAAGTCAATATAAATATAGAAGGTGTACGTATTCAGTCGTAATTCAGGAGGAGTTAGTTTGAAGATTAATCAGATTGATGTTAAGCTATTGTATAGGATGTTTGGACAGAGTGCTTTAAATTTAAAAGAAAATAAGGATACAGTAGATAAGTTGAATGTATACCCTGTACCTGATGGGGATACTGGAACTAATATGTCGTTGACAATTGATAAAGCTTTTGAGGACATATCAAAGCTTTCAGAGCCTAGCATGAAAGAACTTGTTAATGCAATGTCGAAAGGTTGCTTGATGGGGGCTAGGGGTAACTCAGGTGTTATACTTTCACAAATCTTTAGAGGTTTTGCAAAATATGCCGAGAATTTTGAAAAATTAACAGTGTATGACTTTGCATATGCGCTTGAATCAAGTGCGAAAACAGCCTACAAAGCTGTTTTAAAACCAGTTGAAGGTACAATACTTACTGTTATTAAAGATGTATCAGCTAAAGCGGTAGAAGTTGCCGATGATGATATAGACTTTATTGAATTTTTCAATATTATTTTGCAAGTAGGACGAGAATCTTTAGAAAATACTCCTAATTTGTTAAAAGCTTTAAAAGAAGCAGGTGTTGTAGATGCAGGTGGTATGGGATTACTTTATATACTTGGTGGCTTTTCAGAGGCGTTAGAAGGTAAGAGTATTGACTTATCAGCTTTTGAAGGTGTAAATAAATTACCAAGTGAGATGCCAGCCCAAGCACATATTAATCCTGAAGAAATCAAATTTACATACTGTACTGAATTTATCATTAAGGGCGAAAAGGTGATAGATGCAAATCTAAAACCATTTGTCTTATCAATGGGAGATTCGGTTGTATATGTGCCTGATAACGATGTTTTAAAAGTACATGTTCATACTAATGAGCCTGGTGTTGTTTTAACAGAAGCATTAAAATATGGCAATATAATTAAGACGAAAATAGATAATATGAGACTTCAGCATAGTAGTATTGTTGGAGAAACAGAAAATAAAGAAGAAAAAGTCACTAAGGACATACCACATAAGAAGTATGCGTTTGTTGCGGTAACTTCTGGTGAGGGAATGATGGAAATATTTAGTTCGCTAGGCGTTGATAAAATAATCTTAGGTGGTCAAACTATGAACCCTTCGACTAAGGATATTTTAGAAGCGGTTAATGAGTTAAATGCAGACACAGTATTTGTATTACCTAACAATTCAAATATCATACTTACAGCTAATCAAGCTGCAGATATTTCAGATCAAAATATTGTTGTTGTGCCAACTGCTACAATGCCACAGGGGATAGCAGCACTTATTGCATTTAATGAAAGCGATGACCAGTCAACTAACCTTGAAAACTTCAAGTCGGAAATTGCGAATGTAAAAAGTATCCAGATAACTGATGCTGTTCGTGATACCAAAGTCGATGACATTGATATAAAAAAAGGAAGTTTTTTAGGCATAGTGGACAAAAAAATCACATGTTCATTAGCGACACTACACGAATGTGCTTTTTGCTCAATTAATCAAACGATTGATGAGGATAGTGAGATAGTTTCAATTTATTATGGAAAAGATGTCAGTGTTAGCGATGCTGAAAAGTTAGTAAGTGAATTAGAAGAAAAACATCCTGATATTGATATTGAGTTACACGAAGGCAAACAACCAGTGTATTATTATGTAGCCTCAGTTGAATAGGTGATAAGTTGATAAATACCACGATAAAAAATTTAAAGGGTGTTGGCGAAAAGAAAGCAAAGTTATTTGCTAAGCTTGGGGTCCACACCCTTTTTGAGCTTATAGAAAATTACCCTAAGCGCTATGATGATAGGACAGTTTTATCTGAAATCAAGGATATTACATTTGGCAGTTCGTTCACTTTTTTGGCAAAGGTAAGGTCAGTAGAATCGACACGGACAGCTCGTGGAAAACAGCTGATAAAATTTAGACTTTATGACAATACTGGTGAGCTTGATGCTATTTATATAAATGCAGGTTACATGAAAAACATGCTAAAAAAAGATGTGCTATATTACTTTCATGGAAGTCTGGCTGATGGTGGTGGTAAAAAGACGATTTTTCATCCAGAGTTTTTAAAGTTTGATGAAAATCCAGATGGTTTTGGTGTCCGAAGTGTTTACGGCTTAACTAAAGGTTTAACGAGTTCAGATTTCACTAAACTTATTACGCAGGTTCAAAACGTAATTGCTCAGCTTGAAAACAAGTTGCCATCAACCATAATCAGTAAATACAATTTTATGAATCGAAGTGATGCTATTTTGGAACTTCACTTACCAACTAGTTCGGAAAAATTAAAAATTGCCCAAAAAACTTTGATATATGAAGAGATATTTTTTCATCAATTTATTTTGTTATCATCAAAGGAAATGATTGAGCGAAAAGAAAAGAATTTTTCATATCAAAAAGTGGAACTATCCGAAATTGAAAGTAAATTTCCTTTTGATTTTACTTCAGCACAGAAAAAAGTTATTGCAGATATTTTTAATGATATGTATAGCTCTAAAACAATGAATCGGTTAATACATGGTGATGTTGGTTCAGGAAAAACAGCTATTGCTATTGCAGCAACCTATTTGGCAGCTAAAAGCGGTTATCAAGTAGCTGTGATGTCGCCAACTGAAATTTTAGCTAGCCAGCATTACGAAAGTTTTAGTGGTTTGATTGGTCAAGATTTTAATATCAAATTATTATCATCCAACGTTAAAAATAAAAAAGCACTTTTAGAAGAAATTGCTAGTGGTGAAGTTGATATTATAATTGGAACTCATGCAATAATTCAAAAAAATGTCCAGTATAATAATTTAAAATTGATAATTACTGATGAGCAACATCGTTTTGGTGTTAAACAAAGGACGGTGCTTAAAGAGCGAGAAGATGGTAATGTCGATACCTTGGTTATGAGTGCTACACCTATTCCAAGAACCTTATCGATGATAGTATATGGCGACCTTGATATTTCAAAAGTAGATGTTATGCCAAATGGTCGTCAAAAGATTTATACAAGGTATGTCAAAAAAAATGAAAAATCTAAGATGATTAATTTTTGTAAGGAACGGATTGACTTAGGTGAAAAAGTTTATTTTGTAGCACCTTTAATTGAAGATAGTGAGAAGTCAGAACTGGTATCGCTTGATAACCTTTATAATACATTAAAAGATGAGTTTGCAGGCTATGAAGTTGCCAAATTACATGGTAAAATGTCTGATGAGGAAAAGGACGAGATAATCAATCAATTTAAAAGTGGAGCCGTTAAAGTGCTAGTTAGTACGACGGTAATTGAAGTTGGTGTTGATGTACCAGAAGCGACAATTATTGTAATAACTCATGTCGAAAGATTTGGCTTATCACAACTTCATCAATTACGGGGCAGGGTAGGCCGAAGTAGTTTGCAGTCTTACTGTTTTTTAACAGCAGGCAAGCTCTCGGAAAAGGTTGCTCAGCGTATAAAAGCGATGATAAATAACAGTAGTGGTTTTGAAATTGCTGAAATTGATTTGAAACTGCGTGGAGCGGGCGATATTTTAGGAACCAGACAGCATGGTTTTGCCGAATTTAAAATTGCTGATTTTACAAGAGACTATCAGCTGATACAAACTGCACGGGAAGATGCGGCAAAAATAATAAAAGAACTCTCTAATCAAAAGTTGGAACAGGAAATTAAGCGAGTTTTAAATGACCTAAAGTATTGAGTTGCCGCTATACTATATATGATAAAAAAATAATTTTTATGTTTTTATATCAAACTAATGTATATTAGTATAAAAAAACTATCTGACTTTTTTAATAGGATAAACTGAAACTATTGAAATTTTAACAAAAAAAATAAAACTTTTTTTATAAAAAAAACTTGACATTACGTTGATTTCGTGGTAATCTATGCGAGTAGTTTATTAGACGATGTACTTGTACGTCTTTTTTTTGAGTGCAGACATTGTCGTAGAGAGGAGAACGAAATGCGTATAAATATAACATTAGCGTGTCAGGATTGTAAGAGACGTAATTACATTACTTCGAAAAACAAAAAGAACACAGCTGATAGAATCGAAATTAAGAAATATTGCAAGTTCTGTAAAAAAGCAACTATGCATAAGGAAACCAAGTAAAGGAGCTTAAAATGGCAGCAACAGGTAAACCAAAAAGAAAACGCAAAGGTTTTATTTCAAGCGTTATATCTGAATGCAAAAAAGTAACATGGCCTACTAAAAAAGAGCTTATTAATTTTGAAATAGTAGTATTGGTATTTTCGTTATTAGCGGCATTAACTATATTTGTATTTGATGTAATTTTCAGAACTGGAATTACAGAGTTAATGAAGCTTAACTAATTAGAGAGGATTATGCTATAATGGCTGATGCAAAATGGTATGTAGTACATACATATTCTACTCACGAAAATAAAGTAAAAGCTAATATTGAGAAAATTGTAGAAAGTAGAGACATGAAAGACCTCATACAAGAGATTAAAGTTCCAACTCGTGAGGTTATTGAAAATAAAAACGGTAAGAAAAAAATAAAACTTGAAAAGCTTTATCCAAGCTATGTGATAATTAAAATGATAGTTACTGACGAATCTTGGTTTGTCGTTAGGAATACAAAAGGCGTAACTGGATTTGTGGGCTCAGGTTCAAAGCCTATCCCTTTATCTGATAACGAAGTTTTGGCAATGGGTCTTGAAACTAAGGTTATCGAACTTGATATGGAGATAGGAGAAATAATAAAAGTTATTTCTGGTCCTTTTGAGGATTGTACAGGCGAGATATTAGACATCGATGAACATGCACAGAATTTAAAAGTTAAGATTAATATGTTCGGTAGAGAAACGCCAGTAGAACTTGAATTTACCCAAGTAGCTAAGTTATAGAGGAGGTGAAAACATGGCAAAAAAAGTAACAGGAGTAATCAAGGTGCAACTTCCAGCAGCAAGTGCATCACCAGCGCCACCAGTAGGTACAGCGTTAGGACCACACGGTGTTAACATTATGCAGTTCTGTAAAGAGTTTAATGCAAGAACTCAGGATAAGCAAGGTCTTATTATACCAGTTGTAATAACAGTATATCAAGATAGGTCTTTCTCATTCATCACTAAAACTCCACCAGCAGCAGTTTTATTAAGAAAAGCAGCAGGTATCCAAAAAGGTTCAGGAGTTCCAAATAAAGAAAAAGTTGCAACTATTTCAAGTGATAAAGTAAGAGAGATTGCTGAAATGAAGATGCCAGACTTAAACGCAGCAAGCGTTGAAGCAGCTATGAGTATGATTGCAGGTACTGCAAGAAGTATGGGAATAATAGTAGAAGACTAATATTCATTTAAGTGGGAGGTTTGCCGCCGTAACCACGAAGGAGGAAATATGGCTAAAATATCTAAAAAGCGTCAAGAAAATTTAAAGCTTTATGATAAGTCATTACAGTATGATTTAGAAGAAGCTGTTAAAATTTTAAAGCAATTCAAAGTTGCTAAATTTGATGAAACGGTTGAATTACACGTAAGACTAGGTGTCGATGGAAGACATGCCGACCAGCAAGTACGTGGAGCTATTGTACTTCCACACGGAACAGGAAACTCTAAGAAAGTTCTTGCTATTGTTAAAGATGCGAAAGCAGAAGAAGCAAAAGCAGCTGGAGCAGAGTTTGTTGGTGCGGAAGAAATGGCAGAGAAAATCCAAAAAGAAAACTGGTTTGACTTTGATGTTATCGTTACAACTCCAGATATGATGGGTGTTGTTGGACGATTAGGTAAAATTCTTGGACCTAAAGGACTTATGCCAAACCCAAAATCTGGAACTGTTACAATGGATATTGCTAAAGCAGTTAAAGAGATTAAAGCAGGTAAAGTTGAGTATAGACTTGATAAAACAAATATTGTACACTGTCCTGTTGGGAAAATGTCATTTGATGCTACACAGTTAAAAGAAAACACTGAAGCATTAATCAGTGCGTTAGTTAAAGCTAAACCAGCAGCAGCTAAAGGAACTTATTTAAAGAGCGTTACAATCGCTAGTACAATGAGTCCTGGTATTGCTATTAATGGAGCTAAGTTTTAATTAGTTGACATTTGTAATTAAATTATATATACTAAATAAGTAAAAAACTACCAAAGACAGTAGGTCGCTTGTAAATCCTACCGAGGTGCTGAATATATATAAAATTTATATAAGTTCTACCTCTTTGTCTTACGAAGAGGTTTTTTACTGTAATAAATTTTAAAAGGAGGTGGAATATTGTCTAACAATCTTGTTAAAAAACAGGAAGCAGTTTCAGAAATCCACGAGAAATTGTTAAAAGCCAAGTCAATGGTTGTAGTTGACTATATGGGTATAAATGTTGAAGAAGCTACAAATTTAAGAAATGTATGTAGAGAAAACGACGTTGAATATAAAGTTTATAAAAATAATCTAGTTAGAAGAGCAGTAGAAGGTACTGACTTTGAAGAGATTACAAAAGACCTTACAGGACCAAATGCTTTTGCTATCAGTTATGAAGATGCAACTGCACCTGCAAGGGTTTTAAAGAACTTTGCTAAAGATAATAAGAATTTTGAATTAAGATCTGGAATTATTGAAGGAGCTTACTATGGCGTTGAAGGCATTAATAAAATTGCTGACATCCCATCAAGAGAAGTACTTGTTGCAAAACTTCTTGGAAGTATCAAATCGCCTATTTCTAACCTTGCTTACTTACTTAAAGCTATTTCTGATAAGAAGCAAGAAGGCGGAGAAGTTGAATCTGCTAGCGTAGAAGCACCAGCAGAAGAGGCTAAAGTTGAAGCAGAAGCTACTACTGAAGAGTAGTATTGGTAAAAATTTTAATTAATAATTAAACGGAGGATAATATGAACAAAGCAGAATTTATAGAAGCTATCAAGAATATGACTGTTCTTGAGCTAAATGAGCTTGTAGAAGCTTGTGAAGAAGAATTTGGTGTATCAGCAGCAGCTCCTGTAGCTATGGTAGCTGGCGGTGCAGCTGGCGCAGCTGGTGGAGCAGAAGAAAAGACTGAGTTTGATGTAGTTCTTAAGTCAGCTGGCGCTAAGAAACTTGGCGTTGTTAAAGTTGTTAAGACTATCACTGGTCAAGGTCTAAAAGAAGCAAAAGAATTAGTTGACGGTGCACCAAGCACTATCAAAGAAGGCGTTGCTAAAGAAGAAGCTGAAGCTATGAAGACTCAACTTGAAGAAGCTGGAGCAGAAGTAGAATTAAAGTAATTCTTTTCATAAGTAAAAAAAATACGTTGCTATGCAACGTATTTTTTTTTATAAAAGTCATTTTCAATAAAGATTAGTATTAAAAATAGCTAGGTGGTTACCTAGCTATTTAAAGCGATTATCTTTTTAGCATTACTGCATATGGATCCCATGGTTCAAGCATGATTGATTCTTCATCTAAACCTTTTAACCATTTTTGGTCAACGTGTTTTTTATCTACGATAACTGAAATGTTTTCGTTTGTGAACCATTCATCGCTCATAGAGAAAATACCTTTGTCGCCCATTTTGTCGCCCCATGAGTTTTCAACCTGCCATTTGATTGGCTTGCCGTTTTCATCAAGGTCAACACCAACGAATACCATAGCGTGATTCATCTCTGTACATTTGTAATCAATTCTTTGTGCTCTTGTAAATTCGCCAATTGGTGTTAATGTCTCGTCATAATTAAATAATTGTGTATCCATGATACCAGCTTTACGGTGTGTTTTTTGGTCTACATCACACGCGAACCAAACAGCTTCACCATCTTTGATAGAATCAATTACAGCTTGCTTGATGTCGTTTTGTGGTACGTTTAATGAAAATACAGCGTTACCTTCTTCAACAACTTTTGAGTGCTTAAGCTCAAGTTTTTTACCGTGAGGATATACACCTCTTGGGTCTTCGATTAGGTTAACTTTATTTTCGAAAAAGTTTCCAACATATTCTTGGTAGAATTTAATAGGCGTTAAACCAGTTATTTTGTGGAATTTATTATCTTTGTCGTGGTATTCGAAGTCAAAAGTTTCTGGAAGTTTACCTAGTACTTTTGTACAAATGTTATAAACTTCGTAAAGTGTATCTTCTTTGATTTTGTTTAGTTCATCTTTACCCTTGCCAGCTTTGTGAGCTTCTCTGATAAGCATTGCACTTCTTCTTAGTCTTAAATTGATTTGCTTAACAAAAGCACTTGACTTTAGAGAATCACAAGTTTCAGGCATAACTGATTTAGGAACAGCACCATACTTATTTACAAGTGCGTCAAAACCTTCGAACCAGCTACCATCACCAGCGATTTTTTCGTCTAAAAATGTTTGCATTAGTCTTGAATTAATAGGCTCGTCTACGAAATCAATCATTAAGTTTAAGAATGAGTTTGACTTTTCAAGTTTATCCATGAAAAATAAGTAAGTTTCAGAAAATTCAAAAGTCTTTAAATTTAATTTTTTCATTACTTCAAGTCTAAGTACGTTGAAACCAGCAAACATCCAGCAACGACCAGAATTTTTTTGGTGCGTGATGTCAGCTTTTTTTACGCTTTCTGAAAATTTGAAGTTATGAAATCTAAGTACATCGTTGTTGAATGAACTTTGCTCAACCCCTGTTCTAGCAATTGCGTTTGCAACAGCTGTGTTTGCTTTGTCGTCATTAAAACGACTTTTAAAACTTTGTAAAAGTTCGTTTGTTACCATTTAATTTTCCCCCTTATTAATTTGTTAATCAATTTATTTCCTTGTTATAATAACATATTTTGTAGGTTAATACAATCTATTAAGTAAAGAATATTATGGGTAATAAAATAAGCTGGCATATTTTGTATTATACCAGCTAAATTTGGATTTAATTATTTTGTTCGTTTACGATTGCCCAGACACTATAATCAATATATTGACCGTCTTTTACAGCGTAATCTTTGAGCACGCCTTCGTTTTTCATGCCGATTTTTTTCATAACTTTAGCCGAGGCGAGATTATCAATGTGGTGTTTAGCCTCGATTCGATGACAACCAAGGTCAAACATATGTTTGATTATTTGTGTAAGTATTTCAGTCATGTTACCTTGGTTCCAGTAGTTTTCAGCAATAACAAAAGCTATTTCAACACAGTGAAAGTTAAAACCAGCATTACCAACTTGAATTGAACCAATCACTTCGTTGTTAGCTTTATCACAGATTGCCCATCGATATGTTCTGTTATTATAATGACTTGACCAATTGTCTAATAATTCTTCAGTTTGTTTGAAAGATGCGTGTTTCTGCCATGTAAGATATTTAGCAATATTTTCATTAGATGTTATATTATCATAGACATTTTGGGCATCATCTTTTAAAAATTTTCGAAGATTAAATTTATCGGTATTTAATTCAATTGTTCCAGTATGATTTATCATTCTACTACCTCGTTATTATTAATTATTGCCCAGCACGCTAAGTCAAATTGCTTGTTATTTTTGATACCTGCACCTTTTTTAATGCACTCCTTCTGCATACCAGATTTTTGCATAACTCTGCCTGAACCAATGTTTTCAACGTGGTGACGACCTTCGATACGATGAATACCAAGTTCAAATAGATAATCTTGAACTGCACAAAGTACCTCAGTCATATAACCTTTCCCCCAAAACTCTGGTGCAAGTACATAGCCGACTTCTACTGAATGAAAGTCAAACTTTTCATTCACTACGTCGATTGAGCCAATTACGCTTTTACTGTTTTTTCGACAAATTGCCCATCTGTAAACTTCGTCGTTGTACATATTGACCCACCTTTCAACTAAAGCCTTTGTTTCTGATATATCTTTGTGAGTGTTCCAAGTGACAAATTTTGTTACAGCCGGATTATTAACGTAGTTTAAAAACATTGAAAACTCGTCTTTTGGTTTAAAACGTCTAAGGGTTAGTCTTTCGGTTTCAATTTGATTTGTTCCGATGTGTTTAACCATGTTACCTCCTTTTAATAAGCAATTATATTGACATTATCGGCATTTTACATTTGATAGTTAATAGATATATTATTAATAATATTTTAAAACGTTATAGATTTCAATATAAAATGTAGTTATTCAAAAAATATTTGGCTATGTTGAGTAGGTATATTAAACAAAGATTAGTATAAAATATTAAATGTTGGAAATTGAGGTAGGTAGGCGGAAAAAAAATCACTTTTTTTGGTAAAAAGGCTTGATTTTTTTGTTGTTTTGTTATAGAATATCAGAGTTGACGGAAAATGTGCTATTAGCTCAGCTGGATAGAGTGTCTGGCTACGAACCAGAAGGTCGGGGGTTCGAATCCCTCATGGCACGCCAAATTTAACAAAAAAGCTAGAGTTTTTACACTAGCTTTTTTGTTGGGGATATAGGTTTTATTTTTAAGTTGGTAATCTTATTTGGTAAAACTTCAAATTGTTAATATTTAATAACAAAAATTCAATTAATTTTTTAGCGATTTTACTTGACAATTAGCCAGTTTTACTATAAAATCTATATGTTGTGATTTTTAAAGATTTTAAGCCCCGCCCCGGGTTTAAATATTTATAAATTGGTGGATTGATTTGACCCTTATATCAAATCGTGAAACTCTTTTAACGGTGAAAATATATAATTAGGAGGATGGACGATGAAATCTTATATTCAAAAACCACATGAAGTGGATAGAAAATGGTTTGTCGTTGATGCTAAAGGCGAGACCCTAGGGCGATTGGCTTCAAAGATAGCTACAGTACTAAGAGGTAAACACAAGCCTACTTACACACCACACGTTGATTGTGGTGATTTCGTAATAGTAATCAATGCAGACAAAGTTAAATTTACAGGTAAAAAATTAGATCAAAAAATGTACAGATGGCACACAGGCTATGTTGGACATTTAAGAGAAAGAACTGCAAGACAAATGATGGAAACTAAACCAGAAAAAGTTGTTGAAATGGCAATCAAAGGTATGCTTCCAAAAAATAGACTTGGTAGACAAATGGGTAAAAAACTTAGAGTATATAGTGGCGAAGTTCACGAGCATCAGGCTCAACAGCCTGAAATGCTTAAATTTTAGGTGCAGGAGGTAAAGCATGGCAGTTCAATTTAGAGGAACAGGTAGAAGAAAAAAATCTATAGCTCGTGTGCGTCTTGTACCAGGCACAGGTGTTATTAAAATAAACGGTAGAGAGCTTGATGACTTCTTTCCATATGAATTATTAGTAAGAGAAGTTAAAAGACCTCTAGCTTTAGTTGGTGTTGAAGGCAAGTATGATGTTTTAGTTAAAGTTCACGGTGGTGGATTTACTGGACAAGCTGGTGCTATCAGACACGGACTTTCAAGAGCTTTAGTTGAGGCTGATGAAAAATTCAGGCCAGCACTTAAAGCAGAAGGATTCTTAACAAGAGACCCAAGAATGAAAGAGCGTAAGAAATACGGTCTTAAAAAAGCTAGAAAATCTCCACAGTTTTCAAAGAGATAAAAAGCAAAATATTATATTATTCGAGAAACCCTGTATATTACAGGGTTTTTTGCTGTTTAAATTTGTGTGCGTTCGTGTTAAATTATGTGCGTATGACACAAGTATGACACAAAAATTTATATATCTTCCGTAAGACTTTTGTAATCTTCCGTATGATGTGAAATATTGTTTTTTATATTTTTAATTTGTGTTATACTAATCCTAAATTTAAATGCAACGTATTTTAAAGATGCTATTTTACTCAATGTTAGCCAAATGAATTTTTTAAAGCACTCTTAGCGGGTTCGCAGGCACGCAAGATCCACTGCGTAGCAGTTCTCGAAAGCCTAGTAATGAGCAGAATAAGCTGTACAAATGTTCGTCAAGTTTACTTGTAAGAACAATTTGTACTAGATTATTCTATTGAGTGCGACAGCTTGGACGACCGACAGCGACGCAAGGAGTGTAAGGGAGTTGCTCATTAAATAAAAGGTATGTATTTGGCAATATTGAATAGATGTTTTAAATAAAGATTAGTATTAGCTTAACTTTATGCTAGTTATTAAAAACAACATGATTTTGTACTATATAAATAGTAATAAATGTGATATACTGTAATTTGAGAGTTATGAAATGTATTGCGAGGATAGAAATGTATAATTATTTTATTGGACAGGTTGTGGAAACTTCTAATGAGAAATTGGTATTAGAAGTTGGTGGTATTGGCTATGAATTTCTGATTTCGAATACCAGTTTAGCGAGTTTAAAGATTGGCGATAAGGCTAAGATTTATGCTAAACTTATCGTTAAGGAAGACGAAATGACACTTTGTGGTTTCTGTGATGAAAGTGAGCGAGTTGTTTTTGATGAACTTATTACTGTAAGTGGTGTCGGTAAAAAACTTGCTATGGCAATGTTATCATCAATGTTTTATGCAGATATTGTTACTCATATCGTAAAAAAAGATTCACAAATGTTGGTAAAATTAAAGGGAGTAGGAAAGAAAACTGCCGATAGAATATGTGTAGAACTTAGTGATAAATTCAAAAAGAAATATGGTGAGGAATTAGCTGTTACGCAGTCTAATACTGAAAGTCCTATTGATTGCTCAGATGAAATCATCTTGGCGTTATCTGGTTTAGGCTTTTCAAATAAAGAAATTAAAGAAATGCTTGCTGGTATGCCTAAAGATTATAGTGTAGAAGAGGCAATCAAATATGCTTTAAAAAATAGGAAGTCTAGGTAATTGGTGAATATATGTTTGAAGAAACTTTAAATAATCAACGTTCCAAAATTTTGACTCCTGATGTTCAGGATAGTGATTATGAATCTGATAAGAACTTACGTCCCTTGCTTTTTGAGGAGTATGTTGGTCAAAAAAATACCGTTGAAAAACTTAAAATATCAATCGAGGCTGCTAAGATGCGGGGTGATTCGCTCGACCATGTGCTTTTATATGGTCCACCAGGTTTGGGTAAAACAACTTTATCTTATATAATAGGTAATGCTATGGGGGCTAATGTAAAAGTCACTTCTGGACCTGCTATTGAAAGAGCAGGAGAACTCGCCGCAATTTTAGCAAAACTTGAAAAAGATGATATTCTATTTATTGATGAGATACATCGTATTAACCGTTCGGTTGAGGAAGTTTTGTATAGTGCTTTAGAAGATTTTGTGCTTGATATAGTCTATGGCAAAGGTCCGGATTCAAGTAGCATTAGAATTGATTTGGAAAGGTTTACCTTGATTGGTGCAACTACTAAATTTGGTATGTTATCATCGCCATTGCGAGATAGATTTGGCTTGATTTGTAAGTTGGAACTTTATCAGACCGATGAACTTGCCAAAATTATACAAAGGTCGGCAACTATACTTGGTGTCGATATTGATAATGAGGCTGTTTATGAAATTGCTCTGCGTAGTCGCGGTACACCGAGAATTGCTAATCGGATATTAAAAAGAGTGAGAGATTTTGCGTTAGTTCGCTCTGATGGAAAAATTACTTTAGATATTGCACGTCAGACTTTACAGTTATATCAAATTGATGAACTTGGTTTGGATATGGTGGATAGGAATTTACTTATTAGTATGTACGAAAATTATGGTGGTGGTCCAGTTGGACTTGATACATTAGCTGCAAGCACTGGAGAAGAACGCTCTACTATTGAAGATGTCTATGAACCATATTTGATGCAAATTGGCTTTTTAGCGAGAACGCCACGGGGTCGTATTATGTTACCTAAGGCGTATGAACACCTTGGTTTGAAAGTTAGCACAGAAAGCATTGTTTTAAATAACAATTTAAACATTCGGGATTTTATTGAGGAGGACTAAAATGAAGAGATTTTTGTTACTTACGATTTTATTAGTTTCGATTTTAAGTTTCACATATGCTGATAATAATCATAATGTTAGGGTGGCTTTGGTTGATAAGTTAAACGAGTATGACACATTTGATGTTTTATTTGATGATGCTCATGAAGTTGTTATGAAAGATAAGACGTATTGTAAGTTTCAAGAATCTTCTTTGTATAGTGTAAAAACTATCAATAATATTTATTATGTGACAAATGCGGCAGCTGAAAAGTTGACAGATTGGGAAATCGAGGCGGGGGCAGCTTATGTACCACTTTTTACCAAAGAGGGCGTTAGACTGCTTACTTTGGTACGAGATGATAATGATACCTCTGATTTGAGTATGCAAGAAGTGCAAGGTGCTGGGTTTTATCAAGATGGAGTTTTAAAGTTTATAGTCAATGATTTTAATGTCAAAATTAGACCACAGCAGACAAGTAGTCGTATTAAAATGTTTGAGCGTGAATACCGTGGAGGGTTGTCTGTTTATTTTAATCAAAACTTTAAACTGATTCCGATAAATGAGCTTAATTTAGAAGAGTATTTGTATGGTGTTGTACCACGTGAAATGTCAAGTGCCTATGAGTTAGAGGCTTTGAAAGCACAGGCGATTACTGCTCGAACTTTTGCTGTTAATTATATAAAGAATGATAGTAAGGATAAGCCTTATAATTTATTTTCAAGCACAGCTTCGCAAGCCTATGGTGGTGCAAGTAGAGAAAAGCCCAAGACAACTAGTGCAGTTGCCTTAACTAAGGGGTTGTATTTGACTAAAAATGGTAAACCAATTTATGCTTTTTATAGTGCTGATAATGGTGGGGTAATGGTTTCAAGTGGTGAAGTTTGGGCTAATCCTTATTCTTATCTTGTAAAAAAGGATGACCCTTACACCAAGAAAATCACACGCACTTGGAGTGTCAAATATACTAGTGCTGACATTGAACAGTTGTTGGCTGCTAATAATATCTATATTGGTAGTGTTAAAGATATTAAAATAGTTGGTAGAACTGATTCAGGTAGGGTTTCGGCTGTGAATGTGATAGGTGAATCAGGTGAGCATACTTTAAAGGGTAATACTATTCGCAAAGTTTTAGGTTTCACTAAAATGCTATCTTTATTATTCGAGATGGAGGGTGGTAGTCAGGAAACGTACCAGCCTACTATAATAAGTGGTAATGGTGAAGTTTCGTCTAATTTAACTAATGTTAACGTAGTTACAGCTAGTGGTACTATTAATTTGCCAAGTGTTCAATCAGTGATTACAGCTAATGGTATTAAAAATGTTGGTGCGTCCAGAGATCAAACAGTGCCACAAACGGAATTTGTTTTTAAAGGACGTGGTTATGGTCACGGTGTTGGCATGTCGCAGGTAGGTGCTAACCAAATGGCAAAAGAAGGCTTTAATTTTGAAAATATATTGAAGTTTTATTATAAAGATGTAGTTATAAAAAAATTATAGAAAAATATGGGAGAACAAATGAAAAAAAGTGATTTTTATTATGATTTACCAGAAAGGCTTATAGCTCAACAACCTATGGATAAAAGAGAAGAGTCAAGTTTGATGGTGGTTGATAGGTCAAATGATTCTATATCACATAAGATTTTTAGTGATATAATTGACTATCTTGATGCGGGCGATTGTCTTGTGATTAATAATACAAGAGTTATCAAAGCTCGTTTGAAAGGTCACAAAAAAACTGGTGCTAATGTTGAAGTTTTTTTATTAAATCCATTAGGTGAAGATAAGTGGGAGGCACTTGTTAAGCCTGGTAAAAAGATGAAAATGGGTGAAAAGGCATACTTTGGTAATGATGATACCTATTGTGAAGTGGTCGGTCAAAAAGAAGATGGCGTGAGAATCGTCAAGTTTAATTACACTGGCGATTTTGACAGCGTATTGGAAGATATTGGTATGATACCACTGCCACCTTATATTGACAAAGTGCCTGATAAAAATGATGAAGAACGCTACCAGACGGTTTATAGTGAGGTCAATGGGTCAGTTGCTGCGCCAACTGCCGGTTTGCATTTTACAAGTCAACTGTTAGAACAGATTAAGGCAAAAGGTGTAAAAATAGCTGAAGTTACATTGCATGTTGGACTTGGCACGTTTAGACCAGTTAAAGAAGATGACATTAATAATCACATCATGCACTCGGAGTATTATGAGTTAGATGCCGAAAATGCTAAAATAATTAATGAGGCTCGCTCAGCTGGTAAGAGAATTATTTCAGTTGGTACTACAAGCACAAGAGTTCTGGAAAGTGTTTATCAAAAAAATGAAAAGATAATTGAAGATAGTGGCAATACAGATATCTTTATCTATCCTGGTTATAAGTTTAAAGTAGTTGATGCTCTTTTAACCAATTTTCATTTGCCAGAGTCGACCTTGATTATGTTGGTTAGTGCATTTTATAATAGAGAAAAAGTTTTGAATATGTATAATGTAGCCGTTGAAAAAGAATATAGGTTCTTTAGTTTCGGTGATGCTATGCTGTTGTATTAGGGAGTTGTTATGGAGTATAAGTTATTAAAAAAGAGTACGGAGTCACATGCTAGATTAGGTGAAATTCATACAAGTAGAGGGGTTATTAAAACGCCTGCTTTTATGCCGGTTGGTACGAAAGCGACAGTTAAGAGTATGTCGCCCGAAGAAGTTAGTGAGCTGGGAGCTGATATTATATTATCGAACACCTATCATTTATACCTGAGACCGGGTGAGGACATTGTTGAGAAAGCTGGTGGTTTGCACAAGTTTATGAACTGGCATAAGCCGATTTTAACTGATAGTGGTGGCTTTCAAGTTTTTTCGTTAAATTCACTTCGTAAAATTAGTGAAGAAGGTGTAGAGTTTAGTTCGCATATTGATGGTTCAAAGCATTTTATTTCGCCGGAAAAATCGATTGAAATTCAAATGGCTCTTGGTTCAGATATAATGATGGCATTTGATGAGTGTCCAGCTTATCCGAATACACGTGAGTATGTTGAAAAATCAATGGATATGACTACAAGATGGGCTGTTCGATGTTTAAAACAGCGTGGTGAAAATCCAAAAGGCCAAGCTTTGTTTGCGATAGTACAAGGTGGTATGTATCAAGACTTAAGACTTAAACATATCGAGCAGCTTACCCAGTATGATTTTGATGGTTTCGCATTAGGTGGTCTTAGTGTCGGAGAACCTAAGGAAATGATGTATGAAGTTTTGGATTATGCTGCACACAAGTTACCAGAAGATAAGCCAAGGTATCTTATGGGAGTTGGTAGTGCTGATGATTTGCTCGAAGCTGTTATCAGAGGGATAGATATGTGTGATTGTGTCTTGCCAACTAGAACAGCACGTATGGGTACTGCTATGACTTATAATGGCAATATTTCTATAAAAAAAGCTGAGTATAGAGAAGATTTTACACCAATTGATGAAAACTGTGAGTGTTATGCTTGTAAGAATTATACGAAAGCTTATATAAGACATTTATATAAGGCTAATGAAATTATGTCGTCAAGATTGCTATCTTATCATAATTTATATTTCTTACAGCGTTTTATGGAAGATATTCGTAAGGCGATTGAAGAAGATAGACTTTTACAGTTTAGGGATGATTTTTATAAAAATTATCAAACAAAGTTATAATTACTATGATATGTAAACTAAAATTTAATTTTTTATTAAGTTAGTAGATTATTTGATTTGGATAATAGCAATGTTTTTTTAAGATATCATATTTCAATTTTAACAGAAAAAAAAATATTTTTTTAAAAATATCATAATAATGCTAGAAATTTTACAATTTTTTTAGTAAAATATAATGGTGTAAAACAATAAGGAGGTTACAATGG
>PDWI01002673.1_pt1 | contig 26439 bp, 21 predicted proteins | sample 1430891 | NCBI WGS metagenome assembly PDWI01 (sample SAMN01162508, study PRJNA174530) | Oral metagenome, whole genome shotgun sequencing project. | biome: Marine environment; feature: Marine mammal; material: Swab sample of the gingival sulcus; isolation source: swab sample of gingival sulcus...
TATTATGATGAGCGTAAAGCGAGTGTATGAGCGAGTTTATTTCTCCCAAGGATTTTGTTTCTTTTGTCCGCAAAAGAAAAGAGAAAGTCTGAGGGTTTTTATAGTCCAAACGACAGTTTGACAAGAAGTACAGGAAACACAAGGAAGATCCTGAAACAAGTTCAGGATGACAGAGATCCTAGAAACAAGAAATCCCGCTTCCCCTCTAAATTCTACCTTCTAAAAACTAAAATCTAAATTCTAAAATCTATCTTCTAAATTCTACCCTCTAAAACCTATTTACTTTTTTCCACAATCTTTCCACACATTCGGTAGAAATTGTCTCGCCATTTCTCATCAATTCGACTTTGATTGAGAGCGATATCATCTTCATCTGGCTCAAAATCTCCACATAAATTCTCTGGCAAATTTTCAAAAGCTGATGTGTAATTCTCGACAGCAAATCATCGCTTTTTGCATTCATCGTAAAGGGCGAGATAGCGACGATGTAAGAATCCTAATTTGTCATAAAAAAATTTTACATGTCATTTTCCCAGGACATATTTTTTTGGAATATCATCAAGGTGAAATTTTCATGATTTGATGACATTCGGGATTCGCTTGATTTCTCTGTGCTCAGCCAAGAGATGCTGGTCATAGAGTTTTTCGACAGGAATGAGATTTACTCGGGTCATAGAGAAGGAAAATAGAGAGTTATATTTCAAATACTTTTCAAGTATACATATTTTCTAAGAAGTGTAAAGTCATTTTCAAAAAAGCCGTTGCAAAAAAAATAAAAATATGATACCATGGTTTTGTACTTATCTTTTAACACATTTTTTTATGTCTAATACTCTCACTCTCTCTCGTGGAAAAATCGATACAAATCATCGTCTTGGAACCATTAATTCTTGAAATGCACTGCTTAGAATTTCGAGTCATAATAAGGCTATCGATACACTCAACAAAGAAAATTCACACCAAATCAAGCCTGGTGATACACTTGATCAAGTTGCAAAAAATCTTGGTATTAGCAAAAATGTTTTCGCAGCGAGTCTGATGAAAGCACCATATGATCTTGTGCCAGCGCACTGGGAGAATATGAGTATTTCCTATGCAAATGGAATGGTACGTCTCGAAAATGGAACACAATTTCCAGTGGTACCAAGTCATCTGCGAGCAGCCAATGATGCGAGTTTTCGACAGGCTGCATAATTTTTTAATTTTATACAATTATGTATACAAATACAAATCATATATTTCTTGCATTTCAGCAAAAGTGAACTGAAACTCTTTATAATAAAAAATGAGAGCAGGTTGACTCCCTTCAAAAAGCACCAGATAACGATGTTCTCACAGTATGAGAAAATGTTACTGGCGCCAGTGAAGTTTTAAGTAATTTTGGGATTAAAGGAAGTTTTGCACAGGCGATATCACAAACAAAGGTTGATATTCTCAATCAAGAGGGAAGCCAGTGTACATTTGTAAGACAAAAAGATCCAAAAAATCCAGAGCAAGAAGTGGGAACTCTAACCGTCAGAAGAAAGCTCTGGAATGAAAAAATGGGGAAGCCGATTTCTATACCAGTTCCACCAGAAAAATTGTTTCAAAATACATACACGTTTCCAAACTTTGATTTTATTGCAATGCGAAGCCCAAGCGATGATTCTTATATTTTAAAAGACAAAAACAATAAAGAAGCTTTCAGAATATCGTCGAGAAATATTGATAACTTCCAAAGAGAAATCTACAAAATCACACTTGATATGATGAGTGAAGCCTATGATGTTGACGATAGTGTTGATGAACTTATCAAAAAAGCAGGGGAGACTGGCAATCAGATGTCTCCTGAAAAAATAAAAGACATCAAACAAAAACTCTCGCAAATAGATTCAGCAAATATCGCACAGGTTCGTAAAGCAATGAAGGCTCTTTCACAAGAGCTTGCAGATGAAGATGGTGATGCACTTAAAAACGCAGGAGTTTCTCGTATGCGTATTTTCACTCGTCCTGAAGAATCAAATAAGTCAGACTTTCCTGGAATAGGAGTAATGAATCAAGATATGCTTTGACTTCCAACTCATATTGATCTCGACAAGCTTTATCAGTATGTTGGTGGGAAAGTGGTAAATTATCAATATGATACCAAAACCCTCGAAACAATCGGTGCATTTCTGGTTGATAATTTCAACGCTCCGCAAAAGAAATAATACGCTCATAAAAAAATACAATAAGTCCTTGCAAGAGGGCTTATTTTTCATATAATCGAGATGAATCTTTTAGATATCACCTTTCTTATGAAACTTACAAAATCACTTCTTCATACAACTGATACCTATATCAAAAAGCTCTATCAATGATGAATTGAAACAGTTGCTGATTTTATCGGTATGTATCCTCGTGCTATCGAGGATAAAAGTCAGATTACCAGTGTTTTTGCAAATGCAAATATCAAAGAAAAGCAAAGTTTCATCGCGAAAATTGAACTCTTAACCAGTGAGCGAACACGAAATAATAAGCTTCTTATCAAGTGTGTACTTATCGACGAAAATGATTCGTATATGGAATTGGTGTGGTTTAACCGAAAATTTCTTTTACAGCAGTATCACTCTGGTGATCGAGTCATTGTATATGGACAGCCAAAATATGAATATGGAAAACTCTCGATGAATAACGCAGAAATCGAGCACTACAAAGAAAATCGAAAAGAACTCGCGCCAGTGTACAGTGATGTCAATTATATCTCTGGGGCATGGATTGAAAAAAAAATGCCGCTTTTGAAACAGTATATTCTTTCACTCAAAGAAGATCTTCCAGAGGATATTATACAAAAAAAAGGCATGAGAAGTCGTGTAAAAAGTGTATTTGCTATTCATTTTCCAACCTCTCTTGCTGACTGGAACAAAGCAAAAAAAGAACTTGCTTACCGCGAACTTTTTGTTTTTCAAAAACGAGGAATCGAGAAAAAGTATAATTTACAACATACAGAGGGTCATACTTCGCATGCGATTGCACTTGATGTCGATTTGATGAAGCATTTGATTTGAGATCTGCCATTTTCTCTGACTGACAAGCAAAAAATTGTGCTGTTTCAAATCCTCAAAGATATGGAAAATCCCTACCCAATGTCGAGAATGCTTCAAGGGGATGTTTGAACCGGAAAGACAATTGTGGCATTTTTGGTTGCAATTCACAGTATCCTTACCTGGCGTGAAAAAAATCCAGAGGGTCCAGTATTTCAAGTGGTTTTTATGGCGCCAACAGAGATTCTTGCGCGTCAGCATTTTGCAGACGGTCAGGAGATTTTGACAAAATACCAGATTTCAAGTGATTTGCTTGTTGGTTCATTGACTCCAAAAAATAAAAAGCTCGCTCAAAATCGACTCAAAAACGGAGAAGTGGAGGTTGTTTTTGGGACACATGCGCTTGTGCAAGATGCTGTGGGATTTAAGAATCTGTGATTTGCCGTGATCGATGAGCAGCATCGGTTTGGTGTCAAACAAAGAGAAAACCTCGAAAAAAATATTTCGCAAAATATTTCCCCCTGTGAGGGAGGAGTGTCGGAAGGGCAAGGGGGGATGAAAAATTTCCCATACAATCCAAAACTCAAAGAATTTGCAAGAGAAAATAGAAAGAATCCAAGTGAGCCTGAAAAAATTTTTTGGCAAAAAATATTACATCAAGAATTTTTTCAGCCATTTCACTTTCGTAGACAAAAACCAATCTGAGAATATATTGTTGACTTCTTCTCTTCAAGTCTAAATCTTATCATAGAAATAGATTGAGAAGATCATTTAGACAAAGAAAAATATGATAAAAAAAGAGGCAATTATTTTACATCACTCTGACTTCAAGAAATCCGTTTTACAAATCTTGAAATTTGTGAAAATCCTGAATGAATATACGAAAAATTGGTAGATATTTGTGAAAAAATCACCAAAAAATCCCCCCTTAATCCCCCCTCACAGGGGGAAAGAAAAGGAATTTCTCCAAAAAATACATCAATCACAAATACTACTTATTCCTCATCTAAGATTCAGCAAAACACTTCCCCCTGACAGGGGGGAATGTCCGAAGGACAAAGGGGGATGAAAATTATTCCTCATATTCTCAATATGACGGCAACGCCAATTCCTCGCTCATTGGCCCTCACACTCTATGGCGATCAGGATATTTCGGTATTAGATGAGTACCCAGCAGGTCGCAAAGAAATCCATACAAAGGTCGTACAAAAATACCAGCGGGCAGAGGTCTATAAATGGATTACTGAGTCAGTGGAGCAGGGGCGACAGGTCTACTGGATTTCACCACTGGTTGAGGAATCTGAAACCCTTGATGTGGCTTCTGCTACAGCGATGTTTGAACAGTTAGAGATGATTTTTCCGCAGTTTCAGGTGGGGCTCATTCATGGAAAGATGAAAGCAAAAGAAAAAGATCAAATTATGCAAGATTTCTATGAGTGAAAAATCCAAATCCTTTCGTCGACTTCGGTCGTGGAAGTTGGCGTCAATAATCCAAATGCGACCATCATGTGTATTGAGTGAAGTGAGCGCTTTGGACTGTCTCAGCTTCATCAATTTCGTGGGCGTGTCGGTCGTGGCGAGCACCAGAGCTATTGCTATCTTTTCACGACAAAAGAATACAAAACCGACCGCCTCAAAGCTATGGAGCAAACCAATGACGGGTTTATCCTCGCAAATAAAGACCTCGAGTTACGAGGTCCTGGTGAAGTGTATGGTGTGCGACAATCAGGACTGCCAGACTTGCACTTTGCCGATATTCGCGATGTCAATATGGTCAGTGAAGTACGAGCGGATATTGAGGAGAGTTTGAAAGGAGAGTAAAATATTTGCATTTATTACAAAAATATGATATCATTATAACACATCTATTTTTTTAAATTCAAATTATGGCAATAAATAATTTTTTTACAAGAATTGCGGAAAAAATCCTGAAAGATAAAGCCTACGAAAAAGGTGGAGAAACCAATGAAAGTACAAAAGAAAATGAAGTACCAAAAACTCCAGAAAAACAAGATGAAACAAGGGAATGAGTAGAAGATATTTTACATGATGACACCATTGATGTATCTTTATTAGACAGTATTGATACTGCAAATGAATGATTGACACCTCTAATTTCTGGTGAATCTTCAGTATTTTCAGAAATTTCTTATTTCTGAGATCGTGACATGATTGATCATGGTTTGCTTTTAGCAAAATCGCCTCCCATTCATATGTATGGAGAAGAAATTGAAAACTGGAAAAAAGATACGCTTGACACATTTCAAGATTGAATCAATAGTATTGAAATGTTTACATATACTCTCGCTCAAAATCAAATCCAACAACTTGCTATCAGTTTAAAAGAAGAAATAGCAAAAAATCGTCAACTTACCTTGCAAGAAAAAGAAGTATTCTCATTTTTTAAAAATCTCTCTTCTTTTCTTCAGAATTTTCAGAAAAATATACAAAAAATCCGAGAAATTGATTTTTTTGGGAAATTAGAAAATTCAGGATCAATGCTAAAAAATAGACAAAATGAAAACTATGCACGTGAAAATTATAATTCCGTTAAGTATTTGATTTCGGATGTTCAAGAAATCCAAAAATATTATAAATCTCTAAAAAGAATAGCAAAAATGAATTCCTAAGAGCTATTGATTATAAAGAAAACCTTTTACTATTTAAAAGGTTTTTCACTGTTTTTTTACTTTCGATACGATTCATTGTATGAAATTAAAACTGATAATTTAAACCTTTCCCTGCCTGCGAGTCAATCGGTTTCCAATCAGTGACATCATCGTCAAATATTGTTTGTCAGTTCAACATCTCTGTAATTTCGGAGAGAAGAGCATCTTCGTCATTGGTTTGTTGTGCTTGCTCTCATTTCTTTTGTTCCTTTATTTGTTTGAGATATATGTCGCGTTTTTCTTTGAGTTCTTGAAGGAGTCCATAGAATTCTTCTACTTTACTTTTGAGAGTTTCATCTTCAAAAAGAGGTTTATATGTATAATAGAGATTTATGAGCTTATTATACATTGATCCAAAATCCAGACCATAACCCTCCTTATTAAACCTTCTCTTAGTGTTTTTATCAAGGCGGTTTTTCAATGAAATATCACTGTGTATAAAATCAGTAATTTCTCGAAGTTTTTTGTGGACTTTTGTTGCCAGAGCAAAATACTCCTTCGATCTGTATGTATAGTAGTCATTATAGAGTGTTGATTCTGGATATCCTCTTTTTTGTCGTACAAATCCTTTATGTCAGCTAGAAGCATGATAGTCTCTTACAATGTTGTAGTCAGAAACGACTCCATATACAGTATCTTTCGTTTCTTGTAGTTTCTTCATTATTCTCTCGAGAGACTCATTGTTGTTTTCATCGATGTCTTTTTCTATACGATCAGCATTTCAATAGGGCATAGAATAATTTTTTAAGAGTAAATACAAAATAATTATATACTAAAAATATATTTTTGTCAAGAGTAAAATATAAATTTTATTTATAAACGTACAAAAAGAGAATTCTTTATTTTTCTGACAAAAAATACAAAAGAAAGACTGGGAAAATTACAAGAATAATATTTATATTGACTTTTTATTATAAATATATATAGTATTTTTATGAAAAAAAATAAAATGGTAACAGAGTATCCGCAATATGATGAAAGAGAAATCGATTATTTTGAATGTGATGATCCGAGCAAGATTAATGATTGAAAGTGATATCCATCAAATGTTCAGAAGCGAGTCTATGGAATTGTAAACAATTCAGATCATATTTTTGGTGCTCATCTTCCGAGAACGAGCTCAAATCGCATTGCCTATTGCAGTCAATGAGGTATAGATTGGGAAAAATCGAACCAAGATTATCTCAAACGCAGCCTCAAAAAATCGATGCATGGTGGTCGTGCACTTGAGATATACCTGACGGAAAATCTTATCAATCGTCACGATGCTTTTGATTATATGCCACCTTTTGAGATGGACGCAAAACATTCTATTGATATGATAAGTCGTGTTCCTTTTGTTGAGAGAGAAACTGCCAAACTTCATACACTGGCAATGGCAACACAAGTAACCGTTTCACCCATTCCTCAGGAAGAAGTATATAAATATGAAAACCCAAACAAACAAAAGAAAAAACTTTCAAAAAGATATTTTCTGTATCATAAAAAATACAATCAAATACAACAGTTGGCAGAAAAACTCCAAAATGACGATAAGAAAAATAAGGAGATGCTGAATACGTTTGGTCGTATTAATATGCCCGATGTAGTTTCGTTTTTGGCGGTCAATGGAAAAATAGGAAGACTTTTTTCGAGAGATTCTCGTTATACTTGGCATTTGTATAATCTCTGGAAGAGAGAAAATTTCTGAGAACCTATGCTGACCAATTATTTGAACTTGCAGCATCAAGAAGCCCTCAAAGTATTGGCAGAGTTTGTACGATGGACACAAAAAGAAGTCCTGCCAAACTATACAAATGCATCATGAAGAATCTCTTGATTTAAAAAGACAGAATACTCCACACAGTGTAAGTATAATAAGCAAAATGCTACTCTAGAATGTGCGCTTGTTTTTTGTAATGGAGAAGGTGATAATGCAGATTCATATAAGAATATCGCAAAAATTACGTATTTTCTGACAAAAGATACAAAAGAAAAACTGGGAAAATTACAAAAATAATTTTTCTATTGACTTCTTTTATTTGGAGATATAATATATTTTTTCTTTCTTTTTATGCAGGCAGGCTACCTTCGACATTATCTGGCAAAAATCAAAAAACTTGGTGAGAAGTCAGAAATTCCAAATATTTCCCTTGCAAATGCTGAAGCGATCGTAGAAGTTTTACAAAAGCGAAAATTTGCAACAATGCTAGAAATCGGCACAGCAACAGGATATTCGACGCTTCATTTTGCGATAGGATGTCCGCAGATGCAAATCACCACCATAGAACATGCGTACAATATTCACTGTGAAGCCGTCAAACACATCCGGCATTGTAAATGCAAAAATGTGCATTGTATTTGGTGAGAAGCACAAAACATTATCCCAACGCTTCAAGATAAGTATTTTGATGTAGTTTTTATTGATGGAATGAAAAAAGAATACAAAGAGTATCTGATTGCTGTACTTCCAAAATTAACCCAAAATGCTCTTATCATTGTCGATGATGTAGAAAAATTTGCTCATAAAATGCAAGATTTCTATGATTTTTTAGAACAGTACTCTATAGAGTATAGCCTTCAAAAGACCGATACTGATGATAGTATTATGTATATTGAAGCAAAAAACTTGAAAAAAAGTCATATTTGAATATAATAGCAGTGCTTTATTTCATTACCTTTTTTGCTTATGAAGCCACTTTGTTATATCTCACGAATTCTCGTGATCGTCGGTGCTCTCAATTGGGGACTCGTTGGAGCGTTTGATTTTAACCTTGTAAATACACTTTTTGGAAGTCTTCCTGTACTTGAAAAAATTGTATACATCGTTGTTGGTCTGGCTGCTCTTATGGAAATCGGATCTCTCTTCAAATCAAAATAATATATTGCCCCTTCTTTTTTTAAGAAGGGGATTTTTTATATTGATGAGAATGCTTGTCTTTTTTGAAAGGCAGGCGTTTCGCGCGTTTTTCTTTTTGTCAAAAAGTAATGAGAATAATTCTCATAAAAAGTTTTGCTTTTTTTCATAAGTCGTATATAATTGGACTTGACCTTGAAAAAAATTCTCGAAAATAGAGGATATTTTTCTTAAAAAAGGCATTATTTTATAAATTTTATTATTATGGCTATCGAAGTTACAAATGATTCTTTTCAAGAAACTCTGGGCGCAAATGATCTTGTGCTTGTCGATTTTTGGGCACCTTGGTGTGGTCCATGTAAGGCAATGCTTCCACGACTCGAAGAGCTCTCTACAAAAGTAGAATGAAAGGCTGTCGTCGCAAAATGTAATGTTGATGAAAGTCCAGCTCCAGCGCAACAATATGGAGTTCGATCGATTCCTACTCTTATCCTTTTCAAAAAAGGACAAGCCGTTGAACAGTGGGTTGGTGTGCAAGAAGTCGCAACACTCGAAGAGAAGATTCTCAGCCACAGTGCTTAGTTTTTTAATTGTTTTTTTAAAGAAAAGCATGGTATTTTTTGCTGTGCTTTTTCACTTGTTTTTATGAAATACGAATATTACGAAATCTTACAAATAGAGCGCACTGCCAGTCAAGCGGAAATCAAAAAAGCGTACCGTAAGCGAGCAATGGAGTGTCATCCTGATAGACATCAGTGAGACAAAGAAAAGGAGCAAGAATTCAAGAAGCTTGGAGAGGCCTATAGTGTTCTCTCTGATCCTCAAAAAAAAGCGCACTATGATCAATTTGGAACAGCTGATGGAATTGGTGGAAATGGTGGATTTTCTACTGATTTTGATATGGGAGATATTTTCTCACAGTTTTTTGGTGGTGGATTTTGAGGTTCGCGATGAAGCCGAGTTGATATGGGAGAGGATATAGAAATCCGCATGAAACTATCGCTTGAAGATGTGATCAAAGGAACCAATCGAAAAATTGAATACAAGAAAAAATCGACTTGTACCGACTGTCAAGGTGATGGTGGTGATACTGAGACCTGTACTGCGTGTAATGGAAAAGGACAAATCAAAAAACAAATTCGTACCATGCTCGGGATTATGGAACAAGTTGTCTCTTGTGACGCTTGTGGCGGAAAGGGTAAAAAAATCAAAAAAGCCTGCAAAAATTGTGATGCAACTGGAAAAATCGAAGAAACTATTACCAAAAAAGTCGATGTTCCCAAGGGAATTGAAGATGGTATGAGTATCAAATTTCGAGATGAAGGACACAGTGGAAAAGATGGTGATGGAGATTTGTATGTTACATTTTCTGTTCCCAATAAAGAAGGTGGACTAGAAAGAAAGGGTTCGCATCTCTGGTATACGCTGACTGTTTCACCAGCAGAAGCCACACTTGGAACACAAAAAGAAATCACTATTCCTATCCTTGGGAAAAAAACAATCAAAATAAATCATGGAAGTCAGCAAGGAACAGAGATTCGATTCAAAGGTGAGGGAATTACGCCAGTTGATTACAGAAGTACGGGTGATCTTATTGTTGTGCTTGAAATCGCTATCCCAAAAAAAATCTCAGCCGAGCAAAAAAAGCTCTATGAAGCTATCTTGACCTCTGAGTGAGGAGAACTCAAAAAATGATGGCTAGAAGAATTGTTTGGTGGATAGAAAAATTATTTCTCGACCCAGTTTGAGATACAAAACTATACTTTTTTTCTAGAAAATGCAAGTTTTTCACTTGCATTTTTTTGTTTGTTATAGGGCTTTCTTTTTTATTATGAGAATTATTCTCATAATAAATTTGCTTTTTCGAAAAAAAGAATATAATGAGTTTGTCATCTTGAAAAAGTTGTCATTCTTGCATGCAAAGAATCCATTCGGGAAAAAAGAGATCCTGAAACGAGTTCAGGATGACAGGGACGGTGGGAACAAAAGAGGAAGATCCTGAATCAAGTTCAGGATGACGAGAATGGAAGAGATCGCTACGCTCCGCTCGCGATGACGGGAACCACAGGAACCTGGATCCCTGGTCAAGCCAGGGATGACAGGAAGAGAAGAAACAATAATAATATGTTATTCCTGCGCAGGCAGGAATCCATTCGGGGAAAAAGAGATACTGAAACGAGTTCAGGATGACAAAAACAACAGAAACCATAGGAACATGGATCCCGCATCAAGTGCGGGATGACAGGAAAAGTCATTGCGAGGAACGAAGTGACGTGGCAATCTGTGTGACGACAGAAGAAAGAAGAGATCGCCGCGCTCCGCTCGCGATGACGGGAACCACAGGAACCTGGATCCCTGGTCAAGCCAGGGATGACAGGGGCCACAGGAACCGCAGAAACGAAAATCCCCCTGCTCACTCCGTTCGCTTCCCCCTTTACAAAGGGGGCATACAAAAATCCCCCTGTCCTTACGGACATCCCCCTTTACAAAGGGGAGCTTACAAAAATTCTTCCTCTCTAAAATCTTATTTCTAAATTCTAAATTCTACCTTCTAAATTCTACCTTCTACCTTCTAATTTCTAATTTCTATCTTATGTCAGATATTTATCAAAAATCCCTTGAACTTCACAAAAAATATAAGGGAAAACTTCATACTGAATCAATTGCAAAAATTGAAAACTCCGATGACCTCTCATGGGCGTACTCGCCTGGTGTGGCTGAGCCCTGTCGAGAAATCGAAAAAGATGAGGGCAAAATGTATGATTACACTCTCAAGTCTCGTACAGTTGCTGTCATCTCTGATGGGTCAGCAGTCCTTGGACTGGGAAACATTGGACACAAAGCCAGTTTGCCTGTGATGGAAGGGAAGTGTGTCCTTTTTCGAGAATTTGCTGGGGTTGATGCGTTTCCGATTATTGTGGACACGCAAGATACCGAAGAGTTTATTACAACAGTCAAGCGCATTGCCGATACATTTGGTGGTATCAATCTCGAAGATATTAGCGCGCCACGATGTTTCGAAATCGAAGAGAGACTCAAATCTGAACTCGACATTCCAGTCATGCATGATGACCAACATGGGACGGCGATTGTTACCCTCGCTGGACTTATCAATGCCCTCAAAATCACTGGAAAGAAAAAAGAAGATATCAAAGTCGTTCTCTCTGGTGCTGGAGCGGCTGGAGTTGCCATCGCAAAACTTTTAAAACTCTATGGAGTTTGACATTTTATCGCCTGTGATAGTCGAGGGATTATCCATAGCGGGCGAGAAAATCTCGATATTTCAAAACAAAAACTTCTCGAATTTACCAATGAAGATGATATTTCTGGTTCGCTTGAAGATGCTATCAAAGACGCTGATGTATTCGTGGGTGTATCGGCGGGCGGCATCCTCTCGAAGCAAATGGTAGAAAGTATGAAAAAAGATCCAATTATCTTTGCTATGGCAAATCCAACGCCAGAGATTATGCCAGAACTTGCCAAAGAGGCTGGTGCAAGAATTATCTGAACAGGACGCTCAGACTATCCAAATCAGATCAACAATGTCCTTGCTTTTCCAGGCATCTTCAAATGAGTTCTCAAATATCACAAAAAAATCATCACTGATACGATGAAAATTCGTGCCGCCGAGGCGATTGCCAGTTGTGTAAAAAATCCAACACCAGATGAAGTCATTCCAAATCCTTTCGACAAGAGTGTGGCTGAAGTTGTGGCAGAAGCGATGAAGTGAGAGTAAAAAATATAAATTTAAAAAATCCTTTATTTTTGATATAAGAGGATTTTTTTTATGATTTTAGATATTTTTTTAAGAACACTTTTATAGAAAACTTCACAGATTTTCTATTTATGCTCCATTCGATAGATAGCATTATCAATTCTGATTTTCTTTCCAAGGATACGAGTACATCGTACAGCCATAATCTGTGATGGCGGATCGATATGAGCTTGAGCATTCCAAATGCCTCGAGCTTTTGCATAGTCTCACGCTCTGTACAGTTGGAGGGCTCGCTCATACTCTCTGTATATATGTTTGTTTGTGACGTTTTCGGCAAAATTGACAAGCTCAAAAATTCGCACTCACTGTTGTTTTCATTGTACAGCAATAGTATCGAGTTCTCTGGTAAAAAACCGACTATCAATTTGAGATTTTGTATTGTGAGCAATGATGATATTGACTTTGTATTCTTTTCCAATTGCTTCAATTCGAGAAGCAAGATTGACTCGGTCTCAGAGAACTGTATAGCTAAATCGTTTTCTTGATCCGATATTTCCAACCATCACTTCTCCAGTGGCAATTCCAACTCGAAAATCAATAGGAGGCAGTCCTCGAAGGACAATTTCTGCATTGATATTTCCGAGCTCAGCCCGCATTCTTAGCGCTGTTGTGCAGGCTCGTATTGCATGGTCTGGTTGCTCGACAGGTGCTCCAAAAAACCCCATCACCGCATCTCAGATATATTTATCAAGCGTTCCTCATTCTTTGAGGAGGATATCTGTCATATGTGAGAGGTATGAAGTGACAATCACAAATAGATCTTTGGTTTCAATGTTTTCAGAGAGAGCGGTAAATCCAGCAATATCAGAAAAAAGAATAGAAATCTCTTTTTTTTCTCAGCCGAGTTTGGCTGTTATTTGATTTGAATTGATAAGTCATACGATTTTTGGTGAAATATATCGACCAAAAGTTGCCATAATCTTTCGTTTTTGCCGGTCAACAATAAAGTATTTATAAATAACTGAAAGTGGATATGACAAGAGAGACATAGAGAGAAGAAGCGGGAGTATATCGATGAGGATTCTCGGTCCATCATAGAGGTAGCGAGTAAACCAAATCGCAAATACAGCAGCTGCCAGTGCGATAACTGGACCAAAGGTGCTTGGTACGAAATAGTATATCACTACAAAAATAACAGAAAGCACAATATAAAACAAAAACATCGTCGTCTGATTGGCAGATTTAAGTATCTTGTTTTGAATGATGGCATCAAGAAAGTGAGCGTGTGTTTCAACTCATGACATCATAGTTTCATTGACTGGTGAAACAACTAAGTCATGGAGTGTTTCACCACTTTCACCGATAAATATATACGAGTCTTGTATGATTTCTTTGTATTTTTCTGGATCTCACAAGAAATCTGCCATCGAAATCCTCGGATACGAACCAGCTGGTCCCATATATTGTTCGAGTACATATTTCTTTGCATGTTTTTTGAGCCAGTTTACGGCTGGAAGTTCTGTTTCTTGTACAAGGGCAAGTGGAAGGGTATAGATAATAGTATCATTTGGCGATACTTTCATACCCGCGTATTTCCACTTCTGAGCGTCAACCTGAGTTGCATCGTATCCAATAAGCCTTTGGATATGATTGGTTTGGATATGTCCCCAGCGATTTTTTTTGTAAATGGCTCGCGGCGTAATTGGGCATATTTTTTCGTATCATGTTTTGAGGCAAGGATCTATTTTTCATCATGTTGAGTTTGCATTCATCTGCTGAAATGTCTGTGTTGGTTTTCCAGTGGCGATGACGGTATTTCGAGAATTTGCTATTTTTTCGGCAAAGAGAGATTCGTATTCATCAGGATTTTGAAAAATAATATCAAAAGCAATTCCACGAGCACCAAGAGTGTCGAGCTCATCTATCAACCTTGCATAGCTGGTTTTGGGAAGAGTGAGAATTTTGGCATCTTTATCGCTTTGATAGGTGTTAAATGTTTTTTCATCTATGGTGATAAGTGTGATTTTTGTCTTTGGTTGCAGTGAATGCTTGTAAATAGCATCTTGCCAATACTCTCTTTCGAAATGAGGATCTATTCCAGTCCTATAGGTAAAAAAAGAGTTAATCGGCATCAAAAAATCCCTTCCCAAAATAACAATGGTCCCAAAGAGAAGAAAAAGTGTAATCATCGAAAGAATCGAGATATGTAGGGCGGATCGAGGAATTTTCATAACACAAAAACTATTTCCTTTGCAGTATACCATACTTCTGGGTTTTTTGCAAAGTTTTTTCCTGATAAAAAAGCCCCTCTTTTCTTGAAATATCGTATTTGGATATTCAAGAGTAAGAGGGGATGAGGGACTCTACTTGCGAAATGAGAATACCCATTTCGCCAAAAAGTAAGTCCCTATCAGAGTTCCTAGACCGAGGAGCCATTGCCCCGCGGCTAGGAACCCTATTGTGAAGCAAGTCCCCCAGAAGAGAAGGAAAAGCCCCAAAAATTTTAACAAGCACATAGTTCCTCCTATTGCTAAGTTAAAGGGAATATATTATATATTATTTACATACTTTTGTCAAGTAAAAATAGAAGAAAAGCGTAAAAAAATGCAAAAAAGTTTGCAAATTTCAAAAAAATATGCTACACTTCTAAGTAAGAATTTATCTTTTTAATTTTATTCTTTATGTTTACAAGAAAACAAAACTCATCGGTAGAAATGTATTTTCAAAAAAGATTTGAGGAATTTCAACCTACACCAGAAGAGGTAGATCAGGCTGAGCTTGAAGCGTCGGCCAAAGATTTTGGGGTTTCACCTGAACAAACTGTCGATGCAGAATCAAATGAAGCTGACCCAAATAAAGATATTTCTGAAATCGAGAAACGAAAAGAAAAAGCAAAGGAGGCGAAAGAAAAAGAAGCATGAGAACGAGGAGAAGAAATTAGTATTGCCAAAAAAACTTTTGATGGAGCAAGTTATCCTCCAGTTGAAGTAGCAACTACAAATGACTCAGTTCAAAATAAGGCAACAACGAATGAAAAAATAATATGAGGACAAGAGGGAAATGAGGGAAATCTTGGAAAAAAAGTTGCTTAATAGTTTATATTTATACTAAAAAAATCCTGTTGTTCAGGATTTTTTTATAGAATTTAGAGATTAGAATTTAGAAGGTAGATTTTAGAATTTAGAAGGTAGAAATTAGAGATTAGAATTTAGAGTTTAGAGATTAGAGAGTAGGCGGTTTTTTAGAGTCCCCTTCTTGAAGGGGGATGTCCGAAGGACAGGGGGATTTCTGTTCCTGCGGTCTCTGTCATCCCGCACTTGATGCGGGATCCAGGCTCCCGTTGCCTCTGTCATCCTGAACTTGATTCAGGATCTCTTTTTTCCCGAATGGATTCCTGCCTGCGCAGGAATGACAACTTTCTTTTGAAGCCCCCTTTGTAAAGGGGGATGTCCGGTAGGACAGGGGGATTTTCGTTTCTGTCATCGCGAGCGCAGTGAAACGGAGCGCGGCGATCTCTTCTTTTTCCTGTCACACAGATTGCCACGTCACTTCGTTCCTCGCAATGACTTTTCCCGTCATCCTGAACTTGATTCAGGATCTTCCTCTTTTGTTCCTGACCGTATCTGTCATTTAAGAACTTGATTCAGGATCTATTCCCTCCACGAACAAATCAAAAACTCAAACAATAAAAAATCCCCACTCAGTGGGGATTTGTATTGAATTTTCGACAAAATAATTATGACGCAATAACACAATGATCGCATGATTTCACTCGAGCGTGCGTTTCCATAAAAGTATGATTGGCCGGAAGAGGACTATGCTCATCAGAAATAGCTCAGCAGTTTTCACAAAATGTGATGATAACGGCATCTTCACTGGTAGAGTTTTCACTGCGACTGGCGAAAATAACTCGTTCTCCAGCAACTTTCATTTCATGGATAAGCCCCTCTTTTTTGAAGGCATCTACAATTCGGTAGAGTGTTGCCAAATCCATAGCAGCATTTGGTCCTTGTGCGAGTTTTTTCTTGAGCTCTTTGAAGGTAATGTGCGTATGTTGTGAGATGACTTCGACAAATCGCCTTCTTGGCTCTGTGATGCGGGTAGTAGACATAAAACAAAAAATATATTGTATAATTATTTGGTTCAAGAAACACCACCATTATACGGATTTTTGCATTTTATGCAAATTTTTGCGCTGATTATATGTTTTTGATGACTATTTCAAAAAAGAAATAAGCTCATCTTTGATAGCAAGTCGCTCTTTTTTGAGTTGATCGAGAGCGAGGTCTTCCATATTGTATCATGGGACATTTGACTCGGCTCGCCCGATTTCGAGGGCAATTCACTCATATTCTCGCAAGAGTTTTGCGAAGTGTGGATTTGATTTTTTGAGTTCAAAAATTCTATCCTGAAGCTCTGGATGCCCAGAGAGAAAAGGGTGTACATCGTATTGCATAGAAAAAAAGTTTAAGAAAACAGTGTTTCTTTTTGGGAAACACTGTCTATGATATGGATTTTTGTATTTTTTACAAATTTTTGATGAGGAATTCTTGTTTTATTGTAATTCTCAGTTTTGTCTTAATTCTTTGAATTTGATAATAAATGGATTTCCTTGAAGATATTTACGAATATCATGAGTCGAATCACTCCCTTGTGAAATATTTGGATTTTGTGCAATCAGATCATCTTGTATAAATTTTGGAATTTGACCAAAATACTCTTTTGGTTTTGCTGTAAAAAGTCCTCCTGAAATTCGATGTTTTGGAATTCCAAAACTGGTAATTGGTGAATCTTTTACAAATATTTCTTCTACCCAGCAAAGCTCAGGTTCATCTGTTTTATGAGCTATTCTTGCAAAAACTTTTTTTCCATCATATTCTCCAAATGAGAGCTCATGTTTTTGTTTATCTCATTCAGTATAGGTATTATAGTCTCCTTTATACTCTAAACTTTCTCCAAAAATCTGTGTATCAAGTTTGAAATTTGGAAGTGTGAAAAATTTTGTCATAAGTTCCTCGGGAGTATACTTTTTTAAAAGAGCTTTTCTATTTATCTCATTCCGATTATTCCACAAATTTCATATATTTCATAGTGAGCCTGTTTGTCCTCATTTTTCTACCAGTGAAACTTTTTCAAATTCTTTGAGTGCATCTTTCGTTTCTATATTTTCTGCTGTATATCATGATTCGAACATAAAATTATCTATCCCAGATATTCCAAAGATAGAAGGATTTTGTTCAATGGGGATTGAATCTATTATATTTACAAGTCGTTGATCTGTTATAACGCCACTTTCATAATCTAATCCCCAAGTAGTGTCTCATTTTGAATATCTCCGATCAAATCCTCTTCAATCGAATCAAGGAAATGTGTGCCATTTGCCACCACTTCCAGAAAGTCGCATACATCGTGTTTCATAGGTATCTCATTTTTTTACAAAAAATGGAATTTTATTTAAAGTAGGATTATCGACAAACATGCTACTTCTCAATCGATTTGGGAATAGAAATGTTTTATCATCGACTGTTATCATTGTTGTTGGGAGGGATAATGAATCAATTTCTTGGTATAAATTTTTTGTCACTTCTCCCATATTGTTTTTAAAATCTTCAAGTATTTCTGGTGAAATCGTTTCTAATCTCCCTTCTTCTGCTATTTCTTTATTTATCCCTCTTTGTTTAAATCACTCCTCTGCGGTTTTCTGCACAATTCGAGCTAATTCTTCTCCTCATTGTTTTAGGTTTTTACTTGTATCTACTATATGAGATCAAATCAGATTATTTGCTTCTGTGAGAGAGGTCGCATAAATAGAAGGAACATTTTTTATCGGTTTACCGAAAAATGTATTTAATCTTTCAGATGCTTTTTTTAGTTTATCTTGTAACTCAGGAGAAGCATATCGATTGAAAATCCATTGCCCATTTTCATCCCAATCATCTTTTACGACCCAATTATTTGTTCCACCATAAAAAGGATACCATTTTGATTTGTTTTTTCCATCTGTTCCCTTTGAGCTTTGATAAAATCCATACCTTTTGCCGTCGATTTCGACAAATACTATATTTCTATCTATGGAATCAAAAGTAAATATAGTCTGTTTTTTTCAATGTATATATGTCGGTACTATCAAATCTTGTAATGATTCAGGAATTTCAATCGTATTTGAATTCATCTCACTTTTTATAACTTCTATTTTATGTTTTAAATCACCAATTTCCGCTTTTCTCATTATAGCCTTTACTTGGCTATTTGTTGGTTCTTGTATAAGTGTGTTGAGTTCATTCTGAAAACGGTTAAGCTCATTTTGTAAATATTTTTGCCTTTTTTCTCATTCTCCTTCTTCTACTATTTCTTTATTTCGTTTTTTTTTTTTTGCAATCTTTCCCTCCTGTATTCGAGCAATTCTTGCTTTTGCCTTAGCTGTCATACTTGATACGCTCTTTTTCCCTTGACCAAAACTCTCTTCTCTCGCATTTCAGGTTCCCAGGATTCTATCAAAAAATTGTTCTAGTTTTAGTTGTTCTGGAAGATCTTTGACAGCTTCGTTTGTTTTTTGGATCCAGTTTTGAGCTTGCTTTTTCTTTTCTTCAAGTTCCAATTTATCACTTTTTTCAAGAATTTCTGCATAGCCTGATGCAAGTGATTTTATAAACTTTTGTTTCATTGTTTCAAAGTGTGTTTGGAAAGCATTGTATCTTTTTTCAGACATATTTTTGATGTTTCACAATTTTTTTACTTGAAATATCTCATTTATTGCATGTATCATCTTTTGCTTTTTTGGAGGCAGAAATAATGTTGCATTTACTGATGAAATGAGCGAATTTTTGTGATCTTCAAGGGTACGTTTTAACTCTGCAAATCTGGTCTCATTGGTATCATCAAGAATGATTTTATCTGAAATACCTTGACTCGGTGGGTTTTCTGCTGTTTTCTTTCTTTTTCATCCTTTTCACCAAGTCAATACCGTATTTCTCCAAGTTGGGATACCAATTGGTACAAATTTCCATGGTGAGGATTGAGTTGATGTATCACTTATAGTGACTTCAACAGGAATTTGGTCAGTGAGTGTTTGCACTGGTGCGGTGTCTGTGGAAGGTGCGATAGTTTCGATCTTGTCCATAAAGACGCGCCAGAGCGGACTGTTGTCTCCCACAACACCGTCTCGGTGAACCGCATCAAAACAGGCCTCTGCAATTATAGATTGCTGATTTGAATCAAATTCTGCTATTGTTCTTGTGCCATCTGCAAGGTGAGTGATAGCATCAGAAAGCCAGTTTGCATCGACTCATTTGTATCCCCATTTTGCCAGTCGACCAAGTGTTTTTTGGAAATTTCATTGGTCAAGAACTCCATTTTTTACCGCTTCCGTGACAAGTTCTGGTACTTCTTTTCCATTGACTGTATCGGTAGCATTGAGAATATAGGTCATAATCTCATTTTTGACCTGATTGGTTACCGCTTCATTTGAGAATATTTTCTCATTGAGAACACTCCAAAATTCCCCAGGTGTATTATGAGTATTGAGCTCATTGATAAATTTCGTATAATTTTGGTCTCCAAGGGTGGTTTTGAGAGTATCAGCAATTCCAGTATCGACTCCGTATGAAATCTGTGATGCTGGTGTCGTTGTTGGAGCTATATTTGCTCCACTTGGTGTTGGTGTACTTGATGCTACTGAATTCGTAGCCCCTGTATTTGGTACCGCTTGTCCATTTTGGATAGTATATTTTGGCGCAGTTGATGAAGGATTTGTCGCTGCGCCAGCAGCATTCGATTCAAAAAGTCCTGTCCCTGAAAGCCACTGAAAGAGTGTGCTTGTACCTCCATAGAGTCCGCCACTGATGATACCAGTTTTGAAGGCAGATTTTGTTCGTTTGCTCATAAATCCATCATGAGCCATATTATAATCTTCTATAAATTGGTGGACAGTTCGCTTGTATTTCGGATTGTTGCGTATTGTCTGGAGATCAAGACCAAGTTTTTTGATTCCAGATTCTATATTTCGATAGAGCGTGTCGAGATCTTCTTCTCTCTCATCTGCGCTGGCAGAGTAGAGGAAGTTGTGTCCGGTTTTGATACCAGCATCAAGACGGGCTAATGCCCCAGCAATCCAAGATATATAGTAGATTTTTTGCCTTGAAGAAAGAGTTTCTTTTTTAAAATAGTTTTCGAGTTTTGTATTGAGATTCTTGATAGGAGCAAAGTGTCTTTGGGTTGCATTGGCAATGATTTTTCGGTGTTGGAGCACAATTGTTTCATTATTGCCATCTTGTGCATTGGCATTTTTATCTTCTTTTATTTTGAGAATTCGAAGTCCATTTCGAGAAAAGTGTGGAATTTTTCCAGTATTTACATAATCCTTGTACGCTTGTATGAGTTCATCTTTCTCTTGGTTGGTTATTTTATTTTTCTTGCAAAATCTTGTAAATTCTGCCGTTGAAAGTTCAAAGTTAGAAACCTCATATGTATTTTTTCCAAATACTTTTTCATCCCGTTCAAATCATACCAATGATTTTCGGGCTTGTTTGAGTTCTTTTTGGAGTTTCTTCTTTGCTTTGATATCTCTCTCCTCTCTTATCTGTTCTCGTAGATTTTTGATTTCGATGTTGATTGTCTTAATCTGTTGTTTATTGGCGACCATTCGTTCTTCGTATCCTCGGTGTTCATCGGTCATATCAGCATTTCGTCGAAGTCCAGCGACACTTCCCACGAGAGAACCGCCACCAAAAATATTGGCAATACCGCCGGTTAGGGTAGAAAGTCCGGCAAGGACTCCAGAGGTTCCAAGAGCGCTGAGGTATGGATGATTTTGGAGCGTTTTTCCGACTTTGTACGTACCAGTTTCTTTGTGTCTGTTATCAATTTGATAGGCTCACTTTGAGTCTTGGATCACTTGTACTCAGACGGCTATTTTTTGATCAATGAGCGCTCACAGTACTTTCTTATTTTCGAGGTATCGTTTGACAGTATCACTTTGTAGATATACGTCTGCTCCTGTGGCTTTTGAGATAAATTCTGCCAGATATGGACTTGCCTTGAGTTCACCAAGCGCTTCGTCTGGTTTTTTGGTTCCATCTTGAATTTGCTTGAGAATATCCTTGTATTTTTTTACATTTTTTGCTTTTCGCACAATATCTGAAACCTGAAATACAGTATCTTTGAGAGCTCCTGCAAGGTGTCCTTTGAGTGTTGACTCGATATTTTTTTTGAAGGCTTCTTCATCTATATTTCATTTAATAAATCTATTTATCGTATCGACAAAACCACTTTTGATATCTTCAATAGTATTTACTGAATTTTGATTGTTTGTATCATTAAAATCAATTTCTCGACCCGCTCGTTCAGCAAAAGAAGCTGCCTGTTCTTCTGTAATGGATGCTTCGATCTCTTTTTTAGCCTGCTCTTTCAGTGTATCCGTAATACCCTTTCTTCGGAAAAAATACCATGGTTTTTTGTACCAGCTTGATGTATTATACTGTTCTCGAAATCATTCTTCTGCTTCTTGGCGAGCTCGGTCCTCAATTGCTTGCTGCATATCACCTATGCTTGCTGTGAGTTTAAGTGCGTCAGGAAGCTTTATATTGATTTCTTCATTTGCCCTCTCATCTGGTTTTTCGTCTTGCTGTGTATCAATTGGGATGATCGGATCTTGCCCTGGTTTTTTGTCTCTTGGGGTTTTTCCTCATCCTGTTTGTGTATTATCTGGTGTATCATCCGATGGTGTATCTTTGCTGTCATCCGGAGCATTGTGCTCGATTCGTTTCAATCTATTATCTTCGAGATTTGGTATTTCCGGAGTGTCTTGTGTGTTTCATACTGTATTTTCTTGCGTCTTTTGAGATTCTCATCGTGTATCTCCTTGCATATATTTCCCTGGGATTTCAGGATACAAGTCATTAAAAATCTTAAAAGGTATAACAGGATTTTGATTTCACTGATAGTAAATATTTCCAGACCGCCTTCCATTCATGACTTTGAGTTTGATTTGTGCACTCGAAAAATGCTCTCATTCTATATAGTCCATATGAGAAAAGGCTTTTTTTCATTTTTTTTGCCAAGGAGTTTTTGATTGAGCGGTGTATCTATACACTTCATCACCAATTCTTATACTGTCTCCTCTTTTTGCATTTCGAAGTATTTCATAGGCTTCTTTGAGAGAAAGAGACTTCATATCAAGAATACTCGATACAGATGAGCTGGTTTCTTGTTGTGTGTGCGCTATTTTTTGAGCTTCTTTATACTTTTTGATTTCATTTGCAATTCTTGCTTCATAGTGGTCTCGCAGGGTTTTTCCTACTGGTATGGCACCATTTTTTTCAGATGCAACTTCCCATCCATTTTTTGTCTTTACAAAAACTTTATACGTTCCATCGGGGTAGATTTTTATCTCATATTCGTCTGGAAGTCCATTTGAGAAAGCTTGATCAAATCGAAGGGTAGCGTTTTGTCCTGTAGAACCGGTATTAAGTGACATAAAAATAATATTTATAAAATAATATGTAAATAGTGTAGCACATTTTTTCTTTTTTGTAAAGGGTTTTTATAACTTTTTTACTTTCTTTTATTTTAAGGGAAAAAGTAAAGGTTTTTCTCCAAAAAAAGAGCACACATAAAAATACTATATACATATTAAGAAAAAAGTCAAGTTTTATGTATACTTTATTTTTTTTACAACATATATGTTAGTACTGTTCCCAGAGGACTCTCGATTTCTCAACTCAGATTTCTTGGAGTTTTTTGCGTGCATCGCTGACCATTTCGGGTGATCCGCAGATATAAAACTCTTCAAAATTATCCACATTTTCCTTCGTAATCCATTTTGTCACATAGCCATGCTCATAATCTGGCTTTTGTTCTCGAGAAAGGTAGATCTGCCATTTGAAGTTTGGATTCTTTGTAAATGCTCCAATCCTGTCTCTATAAAAGATATCATCTTCTGTGCGTACGCCAAAGTGAAAGCAGATTTTTGTATTTGCATATTTTTGCAAGTGATTTTTTATCTGACAGTAGAGGGGAACAAGACCAGTACCAGTTCCAATGAAGCACTTTGATTTTGTATTGTCCTGTAAGACAAAATGTCCCAGTGGAAGCATTATGTCAAAACTATCGCCAATATTTGCATCACAGAGAATTGGACTTCATTTTCCTTCTGGTATTCGCTCGATCAGGAGTGTGAAGCCATTTTGGTGAAAATCTGCAAAAGAGTAGGCGCGGTTCAAGCCTTTTGCAAGTTGAAACATCGCATACTGTCCAGCTATTGGCATCTGCAAAAAAGGTGACTCGAGAGTGTAGACAAGCTCATATATATTGTGGGTGAGACGAGTATTTCTTGTAAGTGTGGCTTTGGTTTTTTGCATTGTTTTTTTTAAAAAAAATCTTCTCGTATTATGAGAAGATTTTTGATTTATGCAACTTTTTTTGCCGACTCATCAAAATTTGGATCATTGGCTGGTTCCTGGATTTCATCCGGCGGTATGGCAGGTTTTTCTTTGGTATCGGTGCTTTCGGAATCTGATTGCTCTGGTCATTCTATAATCTTCTGGTGTTTTTGACTGGTTTGAGAGAGGACATTTTGCAGCTTTGGATCCATTTGATTGTATCCCAATCTTGAGGCAATAGCTTCTTTTACAGCCGTAAAAATCCCAGTTCGTTTCATCCCATTTATTTCACAAACTTCAGCAAGACAGTTTGGCTCATCGATGTTTTGGTTTTCTGTTGACATAATTTCTATAAGCTTATACTACCATTATACCATATTTTTATCAAAAAGTCAAATAAAAAATATTTTTCAAAAGTTTCCGTACCACAACATAGGTACCACTTTTTACAAAATTGGCTTTGCATAAAAAGAAGAACAGGAGTATAATAAATTTAGAAAAACATTATTATATAACTCTCCTGTTCATGAAATGATTATATGCAAAACACAAAGAAAAACAAGGTGTAGTTTCTGCAAGAAGTTTAGTACGAGATATATTAGAGCAAAACAATGGAAATATCTCTAAAGCCGCTCAAATACTTTGATGTTCACGAAAGTGCGTACGAAGAGCCAGAGATGGAAAGTTAGAAGATAGATCAAGAGCTCCAAAAACTCCGTGTAAACATCAAACATCAAGTGATTTAGAAAATCTCATTCTTCTTGAAAGAGAAAAGTGTAAGTATGGAAGAATACGACTGGCAAAACATTTACATCTCAAGTATGGAATTCTCTTTTCTTCTTCTACTATTTGAGATATTTTAAAAAGAAATAAAGTTAAAAAACATACCTACAAAAGAGCAAGATGAAGTTCCAAGCCTTTGTATGATTATGAAAATATTCGACCTTTTGAGTACTGACAAGTAGACACGAAACATATTGAAGATTTTGAAGCCTTATGAGAACTGTGTTTTATTCCGAGAAAGTATAATCTTCCACTCTATCAATGGAGTTATATTGATGCAAAAACTAAATATAAATTCATAGCATACTCTCATACGCTTTGTTCTGATTTTGGACTCATGTTTATTCTTACTATTGCTACTTTTCTCAGAGCAAATGGTATTGATTACCATATGAAATTCCAGGGAGATAATTGACCTGCTGATTTTTGTTGAGGAAGTAAGAGAAAAGAAGAAGAGTGGAATAAAGTTCTTAAGAATATTAACTGTTCTTTCATATCCATTCCAGCTTGAAAGAAGTATTTGCAAGGAATTGTTGAGAGAAGTCATAGAACTGATGATGAGGAACTCTATAGACCATATTTAGGGAGAATAAAAGATATGAATAGTTTTCTGTATCATAGCTCTAAATACATCCATACCTATAACTGTTATAGACCTTCCTTTGGTATTTGAATGAATTGACTCTCTCCTCTTGAAAAATTAGAAAAAACAAATATACTCCATCCAACTAAATTTAATGAATTCCCTGTCTTTATTTTAGAAAGTTTAGTAAAAATAGGTGGTACCTATCTTAAGGACCATTACCAAAATATTTTTCAAAAAATCTCTCCTTGCAGTATTCTCATACCAGAGAGATTTTTGAGTTGTTTTTTTAAAGTCAAAAACTATTCTGGTTTCAGAGCGGCTCGCACGGCTTTTTCGATTTCTTTTGAGAGTTTTGGATTTTCTTTGAGAAAGGTTTTTGCATTGTCCCTTCCTTGTCCGAGTCGAGTATCTCCATACGAATAAAAGGCTCCAGATTTTTTGATAACATTTTTTGCTACTCCGAGATCAAGGATTTCTCCTGCGAGTGAAATTCCTTCATTAAACATAATATCGAATTCGACTTCTTTGAATGGTGGAGCGACTTTGTTTTTGACGACTTTGACTTTGGTGCGGTTTCCAGTGGCTTGTTTGTCATCACCGGTACCGGCTTCGATTTTTGCTCGGCGTCGGATCTCGAGTCGTTGACTGGCATAAAATTTGAGCGCATTTCCACCTGTTGTGGTTTCAGGATTTCCAAACATCACTCCGATTTTCATACGGATTTGATTGATGAAAATCACAGTAGTATGCGATTTGTTGATAGCACCAGTGATTTTTCGTAGGGCTTGACTCATAAGTCTCGCTTGGAGTCCCATGAAGCTATCTCCCATATTTCCTTCGATTTCGGCTTTTGGTGTGAGGGCAGCAACTGAATCGATAACCACGAGATCGACAGCACTTGATCGCACAAGAGCATCAACGATTTCGAGCGCTTGCTCTCCATAGTCTGGTTGTGAGACAATGAGATTATCGATATCGACTCCAATTTTTCGAGCGTATTCTGGGTCGAGTGCGTGCTCTGCATCGACAAAAGCAGCGGTTCCACCAGCTTTTTGGACTTCGGCAATCGCATGGAGTGTGAGAGTTGTCTTACCAGAAGATTCTGGTCCATAGATTTCGATAACTCGCCCTTTGGCATATCCACCTCCAAGAGCGCTGTCAAGAGCAATTGATCCACTTCCGCTCGTCTCCACATTCATATGAGTTCTTTCTCCGAGTTTCATCACTGATCCAGCTCCAAACTGCTTTTCTATCTGTGAGAGAGCAGCGTCGAGAGCTTGTTTTTTGTTGTCTGTCATAGGTTTTGAATATTAAAAAAATAGTACGAAGATTATACTATTTTTTTGTGAAAAGTAAAAAGATTTTTTTGCTTACTCCACCCCCTCATCCCATCCACTTGAAATATTAACAAGGATCTTAGCAAGCTCTCCAACTGAAAGAGCATCATAGGGTTTAAATACTCTTCTTACA
>PDWI01002675.1_pt1 | contig 26429 bp, 26 predicted proteins | sample 1430891 | NCBI WGS metagenome assembly PDWI01 (sample SAMN01162508, study PRJNA174530) | Oral metagenome, whole genome shotgun sequencing project. | biome: Marine environment; feature: Marine mammal; material: Swab sample of the gingival sulcus; isolation source: swab sample of gingival sulcus...
TATTACATGGTGGATTTTATCGTGCGAAAAGGCATCTACTGGCAGAAAGATATGCGATAACAGTTATGGTTTGAAAAATCTGTTAAAGGAGAGAGATGAAAAAGGTTATTTTGCTATTTGTTGTTTTATGTTGCACACTGGTTCATGAGGCGGTTGCTGGAGATAAAACTGCTGCTTCTGCCGCTCAGAAAATATCGCTTACAGTGATGCTGGACTGGTTTATCAACCCCGATTTTGCACCGCTGATTATTGCCAGGGAGAAGGGCTTTTTTGCCAAATATGGTCTTGATGTGGAGATTCTGGAGCCGGCTGATCCCAATGATCCACCGAAACTTGCTGCCGCAGGCAAGATTGATCTTGCGGTAACCAGCCAGCCCTTGCAGCTGCTGCATATCGACAACGGCCTGCCGCTGGTGCGTATTGCCACCATTGTTCCGCTGCCGCTTAATACGGTAATGGTGATGGCAGACTCCGGTATTACCCGGATGAAAGATCTTGCCGGCAAAAAGGTGGGCTATTCCATTGGTGGCTTTGAATCGCTGCTGCTTGATACCATGCTGAAACAGGATGGCTTGAGCGCAGATGATGTGGAGACGGTAAATGTAAACTTTTCCATTACCCCATCGCTGCTTACCCGCAAGGTGGATGCGGTGATTGGCGGTTATCCGCCGTTTGAATTGAATCAGCTTGAGCTTGAAGGCAAAAAAGGGCGGGTTTTTCATATGGAAGAGTATGGCGTTCCGGTGTATGACGAGCTTATTCTGGTTACAAACAGGGAAAATGTCCGTAATGCCGAACGATCCAGGGTTTTGCGCCGTTTTGTTGATGCGTTAAGCGAGGGAACCCGCTATCTGGTAAAACACCAGAAAGAGTGCTGGGAACTGTTTGTTAAAGGGAAGCCGCAGGATCTTGATAATGAGCTGAACCGACTGGCATGGCGTGATTTTATGCCTCTTTTTGCGTTGCGTCCGGGCGCTCTGGATAAAAAACGCTATCTGCGTCTTGCCGAGTTTTTCAAGGAGAACGGCATGATTGAAAAGGTACCGCCGCTGGAGGATTTTGCGGTTGAATTATGACAGGATAAAAAAAGCAGGGCTGGCAGATTGTCAGACCCTGCTTTTTTTTTTTTGAAGATTTATTCAGACAGTCAAATTCCTGGGTTGTTGACAAGGTTTATGAATATGTATACTCTGTTCAAATGAAGAGAATTGTATTTTATCGCACAATGTCCGGGAAATGCCCGGTTAAAAAGCATCTGGATTCGTTAACGGATGTTCATGCTGCAAAAATAGCCTGGGTTTTGAAGTTAATTCGGGAATTTGATCAAGTCCCAGCCAGGTATTTCAAAAAGTTGATTAATACAAATGATATTTTGGAAGTTAGAGTTGATGTGGGAAGAGATACTTTCCGTCTGCTTGGATTTTTTGATGGTCGGGAACTCATTATTTTGACCAATTCGTTTCAAAAGAAAAGTCAAAAGACACCCAGAAAGGAGATCGAATTGGCTGAATTCATTTGTCGCCTCTCTTCTGTTTCTGGCTTTTTGTATGCTTTGTAAGCATCTGATTTATAAAATTATGGTTAGGTTATGAAACGAGAATATGCCGTTATTTCATTTTTCCCCTTACTGCTGACAATCTTTTTCTCTATTGTCTGTAACTGTGCCGCACAGGAGGTGTCCATGAGAGAAAATCTTGCTGCACTTCATACCTATCCCATAAAAAAAACAGTCTATTTTGCAGGCGGCTGTTTTTGGGGCGTTGAAGAGTATTTTTCCCGTATTGAAGGCGTTATTGATACGGTTTCCGGCTATGCCAATGGCAAAACAGAAAGTCCCTCTTATGAGGATGTCTGTTATCATAATACCGGACATGCCGAAGCGGTAAAAATTGACTATAATGAAGCCATTGTCAGTATAGAGGAGCTTCTTGCCCATCTTTTCAGGATTATTGATCCGACAAGTATCAATAAACAGGGCAATGATCGGGGCAAGCAGTATCGTACCGGGGTCTATTATACAGAGCCTTCCCAGTTCGAGGCAACCCGCCGCTTTTTTGCCCAGCGCCAGAAGAGATATTCCGCTCCGATAGTAGTTGAATTGCAGCCTGTAAACCAGTTTTTTCCTGCAGAGGAGTATCATCAGGATTATCTGCAAAAAAATCCCATGGGATATTGCCATATTAACCTCGCTCTTGCCGCAGAGCCGCTGATTGATGCAGAAAAATACAGGATGCCTGATGCCGATACGTTAAAAAAGGAGCTTTCAGCCCTGCAATACAGCGTTACTCAGGAATCGGCAACTGAACCACCATTTTCTCATGAATATAGCAGCAAGGATGAACCGGGAATTTATGTGGATATTGTTACTGGCGAACCGCTTTTCCTCTCTAGCGATAAATTTGATTCCAGCTGCGGATGGCCCTCCTTTAGCAGACCGATTACCGCAGATTCAGCCCGTTACCATAGTGATAGTTCTCATGGTATGCAGCGTGTTGAGGTAAGAAGCCGGGCGGGAGATTCCCATCTGGGCCATGTCTTTGCTGATGGGCCAATGGAGAGGGGCGGGTTGCGTTACTGCATTAACGGTGCTGCGCTGAAATTTATCCCGCTGTCAGAGATGGAGAGTGCAGGGTATAAAGAGTTTATTGAACGTATTTCGCCCCAAGAATAAGTTTTCGCCATTTTCTTTTTATCAGCAAGAAAATGGCGAAGTTCCATTTGACACCTGATTAGAGATAGCCATTGCGCTCAAAATAATCATGGGCGGCATTGATCTCTTTCATCTTCTCTTCTGCCATTTTCTGAAACTCTTCTCCAAGATTTCTTACCTTGTCCGGGTGGTACTGCATACTCAGGCTGCGGTATGCCTTTTTTATCTCGGCAGCAGATGCCCCTTTGGCAAGGCCAAGGGTGGCAAAATGGCGGTCGGCCTCATTGCTGCCTGCAGAAAAGCCGGTACTGCCTGAATGGTGCCGCTGATAGCCGCCATGCTGTTGATGGTAGCGGTATTTGCTTTCAAGAGTTTGTTGATCGTAGGCGGAGATTTCTAAGATTCGGGCAATTTTACGCGCAATATCAAGCTCGTGTTCAGGAACATCGGTTTTGGTAAAGAGCAGTTGATAGATAAGTTCCAGTAAGATAAACCTGTGTTCATAAGGGAAATTACTGCGAAATTCATGGAGCAGGGGTTCAATTGGGGCATCTGAATTTACTGCCTCCTTGATAAGTTCCTTTACCCAGTTTATCTGGGTTGGATTATAGCGCAGGTTTAGTTGAAAAAAGTTATGGATTGTCTGGATCTCGGCTTTGGTAATCTCGCCGTCAATTTTCGCAATATAGATAAGAATATTTACCAAAAGCCAGACAAAACGGTTATGGCTTTCACTTTGCGATTGTTCGTAGGAGGCAATCTTCTTCTGTATCCACCAGGTAAAGAACCAGAATCCGGCGATACTGAGAAATATAAAAAAGAACCCGGCATAAAGAATGGAGCCGATAAAATTCATCAGTGCCGGAGCGCCTCCGGTGATAAAAACAAGAAGCAGTGCCATCAACAGGCAGCCCCCGCAGCCGGGAGATTGTTGTTGTCTATATTGCATTGTTCTTTATAAATTCAGGGGAATCAGGGATGTATTGAATGTTTTCGTATTATATTAGCTTTCCGCTATTTTTCCTCGGTAAAGAGGGCATCGGTAAATTCCTCTGCGTTAAAATCCCGCAAATCCTCAATCTGTTCACCAACACCAATAAAGCGCAACGGAATGTTCATCTCCCGGCAAATATTGATAACAATACCGCCTTTGGAAGTGCCGTCCAGCTTGGTCAGGGCAAGGCCGGTAATATTCACTGCATCATTAAACAGACGGGCCTGGGAGAGGGCATTTTGTCCGGTTGTCGCATCCAGCACCAATAATGTTTCATGGGGTGCCCTGGGCAGTTTTTTGGTCATTACCCGCTTGATTTTCTTCAGCTCCTCCATCAGGTTGTCCTTGGTGTGCATCCGCCCGGCTGTATCGACCAGGAGTATATCAATATTCTTGGCAATAGCGGAGTTTAATGCATCAAAAACCACCGAAGAGGGGTCTGCCCCTTCACGATGGGCAACAACTGGCACGCCGTTTCTTTCGCCCCATATCTTGAGCTGTGATACGGCGGCAGCGCGAAAGGTATCGCCTGCGGCAAGCATCACACTTTTTCCCGAGGCAATAAATTTATGGGCAATCTTGCCGATGGTGGTTGTTTTTCCAACGCCGTTAACACCAATAACCATAATAACAAACGGGCCTTTTTTCGGCATTGCCTGTGTTGTATCATCCTCGCTTGTGACAATATATTTTCTGATCTCTTTTTTAAGAAAATCTTTCAGCTTTTCCGGGTCGGAAAGTTCGTTGCGTTTTACCTTGCGACGGATGCTCTCCAGCAGTTCTTCTGTGGTAGCCACGCCTATATCGGCGGTAACCAGCAGTTCTTCAAGCTCTTCAAGCAGAGCGGCGTCAATTTCTTTTTTTCCCAGCAGGATGGTGTCGAGCCGGTAGGTAAAGTTCTCTTTTGTCTTATCCAGCTTTGCAGAGAGTTTTGCCAGAAAAGAGCCTTTTCCTTTCAGGGAGGGAGTGTTGTTTTCATGCTCGGCAGATGGTGTTTTCTCTGCTGTTGATTCTGTATCCGACGGGGAATTATCCTTTTTTTTAAACCAGCTCAGCATATCTGTTCCTTGGCGAAAATTGCCTGGTAAGCAATCGGTTATTTACTCTTTTTTTCTGTTTCTGATAAAAAAGCTGCAATTGGGCTACATAATACATCAAACCCGCTGAAAATTAACGGGGAAAATCATTTTTTTTGAAAAAGGGCATAGATGGTGGCAACTTTTGAGAAATCTCTGGCCGATTATTATATCTTTATCTGGTTCGAGTTGAACTTTTTTTGATGATACTTTACCCTGTCTGCGATTTGTTCGGGTGTTTATTATCTGATAGAAGGTCTGTCCCGGCCACTTTTCTAAAACTATATGGAGTATACTATGAAAGAGAGAACCTTTGCCATTATCAAGCCCAACGCCTTTGTTGATGGCAATGCCGGAAAAATTCTTGCCCGTATCTATGCCGAGGGCTTTACCGTGGTTGGTTTAAAAAAGCTCTATATGAGCAAAAAAGAGGCAGAAGGTTTCTATTATGTGCATAAAGAACGGCCTTTTTTTGATGAATTGACTGATTTTATGTCCAGCGGCCCCTGTATTGCGATGGTGCTTGAAGCAGATGGAGCAATTAAAAAATGGCGCGAACTGATGGGGGCGACCAATCCGGCGGAAGCAGCGGAAGGGACGCTGCGCCGTGAGTTTGGCGCAAGTCTTGGCGAAAATGCGACCCATGGCTCCGATGGGGAGGAGACTGCCCGCTTTGAGATAGACTATTTTTTTTCTGGTCTGGAACTGCTTGTATAACTGTTTTCTCTGCGGTATACCGTTATTTTTTGTCTGGCAGGATCTTTTTTACCTCACACTCAAGTCTTCCCTGATGGAGCAGAATTTCCACCTGCTCTCCAGGGAAGACATCATTTGCACTGCTGATAACAGGGAGGTTGGGTGTATCTGTCTTTCTTGTTATAGAGTAGCCTCTGGCAAGGGTTGCCAGAGGGCTGACACCATGGAGCAGTGCCGCTGTTTTTTGCAGTTTTTCTTCTTTTACTGTAAGTAACTGCAGGGCCTCCTGCTCAAGTTTTTCCTTAAGGTAGAACAGTTTTTGTCTGTTTTGTTCGATTCTTTCCTGGGGAGAGTTGCGCTCAACGCGATAGCGTTGGTGGGTAAGGCGATTGTTTTCAGCAGTAATTTTATTGCAAATAGCTGTTTTTATACGGTTTTGATATAAATTAAGCCGGTGTCTTGCTGCGATAAATTTTCCTGAAATTTCTCCCAGACGCCGTTTCTGGTAATGCAGATACTGTGTCCTGTTGTCCAGTGTATGCCGCATTCTGCCAAGAATACGGGTGCGCAGGATCTTGAGCTGTCGTTGCAAGGTGGCGGTGTCGCTGACAAGGTATTCTGCCGCTGCGGTAGGCGTGGGGCTGCGGTAGTCAGCGCAGAAGTCGGCAATAGTAAAGTCAACCTGATGACCAATGCCGGTTACAATGGGCAGCCTGGCAGAAAAGATTGCCTCTGCCACCTGTCTGTCGTTAAATGCCTGTAAATCTTCCAGCGAACCACCGCCCCGAATAAGCACAAGCACATCATGGTATTGTAGCTGATCAAGTTTCTTTATTGCGGAGGTAATTTCCCGGACGGCATTTTCTCCCTGCACAGAAACAGGATAGATCTGGATATGCACCCCTGCCTTGCGCAATGTGATTATTTTCAGGAAGTCGGCAATGGCCGCCCCTTTTGGCGAGGTAATAACAGCTATTTTCCCCGGGAATTTGGGGATTTTCTGCTTTCTCTCTTCAGCAAAATAGCCTTGTGCTGCAAGTCTGGCCTTTGTCTTTTCAAATTCCAGACGGATTTTACCCTCTCCTGCCGGTTCCATACTGTCAATTACCAGCTGGTAGCTGCCCCGGGGTTCATATACCGTTATCCGGCCAAAGCAGAGAACTTTCTGTCCATCTGCTATCTGGGTATCAATAAAGCGTTGATGCTGCTTGAAGACAACGGCCTGTAACTGGGCGGCATTATCTTTCAAGGTGAAATAGGAGTGTCCGGCAAAAGATGTTTTCAGATTGGATATTTCTCCAACAACTCGTATAAAACGATAATCTTTTTCCAGAATTTTTTTTATTTCACCAGTTATTTCGCCAACGGTGAAAACCTTTACGGGGGAGGGATGGTTCATGGAGCAGGCAATAAGAAAAAAGGAGTGACGGTTTGCTGTTCGCTTTCTTCATGACAGCGGCAGCGACTTGGTATATATTACGGCTTTTTACGAAACTGATAAACAGAAAATAACGGAGGAAATCTGTATGTCAACCGAAAGTGCATTTAATAAGCGGCTGCGGCCGGAGACAACCTTTGACCGGATTGAGGCGATGCTGGAACATTTGAACATGCCTCCTGGTTTTATTGAATTTATTCGGAAAAACAGAAAAATAGTAACATGTTGCCTTGTTTTGCTGATTGTTGCCATTGTCGCCGGGTCGTTTTACCTGTCGTATGTGGAAGAACGGCGGGACAGGGCGGCATCGGCACTTTCTATTGCTGAAGGAAAGGAGGGGGCAGAAAGGGTTGTTGCCCTTGAAAAGGTTGCCGCTGATTTTTCTGCTACCAGCTCCGCCCTCTGGGCAAAGATAGAGATTGCCCGGCAATATATGGATGAAGGAAAATACGAGGAAGCAGCCCGGCGGTATGGTGCGCTTATAAAAAAGGAGAGCCAGAAAAATCCTGTATGGCCACTGCTTGTTTTTGGTAAGGCAGAGGCGTTGGAGGGAGCAAAACAGTGGGATGATGCTGTTGCGCAATATACCGTTTTGCAGGATATTGCTGGCTATGAATATCTTGGCTATTCTGGTGCTGGCAAGATTTATCGCCGGCAGGAGAAAGATAAGCAGGCATTGGCCGTTTATAATAATTTTCTGCTGAAAGCGGGTGATGAACCGCGTTTTCAGCAGGAAAAGCAGGCGATGGAAGCAGAAATCGCTCGATTGAAGATGGTTATAGAGAATAAAAAGATACAATAGGCGATAAATATTTTTAAGGGAGTTGATATGCCGGGTTTTGAACTTTTTGGCGATGAAGAGAAAAAGGAGATTGGTGATGTGCTTGATACCGGCGTGCTGTTTCGCTATGAATTTGCCGATCAGCGCAAGGGAATCTATAAGGTGCGCGAGTTTGAGGAGAAATTTGCTGCATATACCGGCACCAGTCATGCGCAGGCCGTAACATCCGGTACCGCGGCGTTAAAGGTTGCGCTGATGGCAATGGGTATTGGTCCGGGAGATGAGGTTATTACTCAAGGATTTACCTTTGTTGCCACCTGGGAAGCGATTTTTGAAGTGGGGGCGACGCCGGTTTTTACCGAAGTGGATGCAACGCTCAATATGGATCCTGCCGATCTGGAGAAGAAGATTACCGAACGGACAAAGTGCATTATTCCGGTGCATATGATGGGCGCGCCGGCAAGAATTGAGCAGATAGTCGCTATTGCGGATAAAAGGGGAATTCCGGTACTGGAAGATACCGCCCAGGCCGCTGGAGCCAGAATAGATGGCCGCCATCTGGGGAGTTTTGGCCTTTGTGGCACCTTCTCTCTTGATTCGGTAAAAACCATTACTACCGGAGAAGGGGGTATGATTATCACCAGCGATGCCGATCTATGGCGGAAAATGTCGGAATATCATGATCATGGTCATGATCATGCCGGACTGCCCGGTGGCCGCGGTGCTGATGGACGCAATTTTTTTGGCTCAAACTATCGGATGATGGAGTTACAGGGTGCCATTGGTCTGGCCCAGCTTGCCAAACTTGATATAATTGTTGGCATCCAGCAGGCGCATAAGGCCCGACTGAAAGAGGCCGCCCAATGTATTCCTGGTGTTGCCTTCCGTGAACTGGTTGATGAAAAGGGCGATTCCGCCAGTTTTTTTGCATTTATTCTGGAAAGCGCAGAGCAGTGTAAAAAGGTCAACGAATCGCTACAGGCCGACGGGTGTGGAGCAATAAACTGGAGTGAAAATAGCTGGCATTTTTATCCGGCATGGGAGCATTTGCTTGATGCAAAAAGTGTCTGCCGTACCGGTTTCCCGTTTACGGAGAGCAATGGCCGACGACGAATCATCTACGACCGGAATGCGTTGCCGCAAAGTGCAGCCTTGCTTGAACGCACGCTGGTTTATCCGGTGAATTTGAAGATGAGCGAGGAGCGATTTACCCAGATAGAAGCTGCTCTGAAAAAGGCGGCTGCGATGTAGGGCTGCCGCCTGTTAACAATTTCACCGATGGTTGTCCTTTTCGATACAGGCACGCAGGGTTGTTGCCAGATCGGTGTCGGTGAAATTGTATTTGTTTGTGTCAAGTACCTTGGGTATAACCTTTGCACTGGAGAGTAGCAGCTCTTTTCCCATTTCACCGAAAATTATCTTGATAATACCCGCCGGCATATTGAAAAATGCTGGTACGCCAAGTTCCTTTGCCAGAATCCTGGTAAACTCCTGGTTGGTTACCGGATGGGGGCTGGTTATATTTACCGGCCCTTCAATTGCGTCATTTTTCAGGATAAAATCAATGCTCTCGACAACATCATAAAGACTTACCCAACTGATACACTGCTGTCCCGAGCCAAGAACTCCGCCAATCTTTTTGCGAAAGGGGGCGAGCATTTTATGCAAGGCTCCTCCTTTTGCACTGAGAATCATACCGAAACGCAGATGTACTACCCGTACATCCCACTCAATAAGGCGTCTTGCCTCCTTTTCCCACTGTTGACAAAGATCTGCCAGAAATCCGCTGCCAGGATCACTTTTTTCGCTAAGAAACTCCTGGTCACGGTTACCGTAGTAGCCGATGGCCGAAGCGCAAAGGAATACCTTTGGCTTTTTTGGGAGTTTGGCAATATGGTAAACCAGATCGCGGGTACCCTTGATACGGCTTTTATAAATGGCCTCCTTTTTTCTTTTGCTCCAGCGGCCAGAGGCGATATTTTCTCCAGCAAGATGAATAACGGCATCAAAATCCTCTGCCAGATTTTCGGTGTCCCATAAGCTGTCGTTCTCTTTTATCGAGTTTTTCTGGCGATGCAAGGCATGAAGTTGATGGCCCTTGCCAAAAAGCGATTCGGTAAGGGCACTGCCAACAAGACCTGTGGTTCCTGACATGAGAATCTTCATATTTTCGCTCTGTTATGGTTTTGTAAAGAAGATGGCAATCTGACGGGAGAGTTCCTCTGCCACCTCATCCTGATTGTATTTAATGCAATCCACGGTTATCTCTGCATATCTTTTATAAAGAACTTCTCTTTCCATAAAAAGATCTTCCATGCTTTGTTCTGGCCGCCTGGCAATCCCTCTGGTATCGTAATTATGGACTCGCTGATGCAAGGTCTTCATATCTGTTTGTAAAAAGGCGATCAACCCCTCTTTTTTCAAATGCTGCATTGCCGCATCGCTATAGGGAACCGAGCCGCCGGTTGCAATCACATGGTTTTTGTGCGTCATGCCGAGAACAACCTCCTCTTCAATCTGGCGCAGTGCCAGATGTCCCTTGCTGTCGATAATCTGCTGCAATGTTTGTTCACAGTAATTCTGGATAAGAATATCCGAGTCAACGAACCGTTTTGCCAATAATTTGGCGAGAAGCACGCCCACGGTGCTTTTGCCGCAACCCGGCATACCAATAAGAACAATGTTTGAACGGAATATTTTCTTTTCCATCTTGAAAGGAATGGTAAAAATTTACGAAATTTGCACAGGAATAAAATAGTTAAAGGGAATCCGTGTCTAACATATTGCAAAAAAAGATAAACTGGAGTAAGGAGAACCAAGGTTTCTTACTGTGTAGAAGAGTACACTATCTTATTATGAAAATCTGTATTTTTTTATGGTAATTGTGCATGGTTTCCTATGAAGAATTGACGGCATGGATAGATTCATCAGCGCTGCACCAGCAGATTCAAAACGTTGATGTTGTTGGCTTGTTTACAAACCCCTGGTTTATTGTCCCTCTTCTGGTTTTTGTTTGCTATTCTCTTTTCCAGAAGAATTTTATCGCACTTTTTTTTACCGGTTTGGCAATAGGGGTGTGGTATCTTTGTGGCACGGATTATATGAAGGAACTCGCTGGTGCAGGCGGACCGAATATGAGCAAGATTTTGCCCGTTTTAGGGGTTGCTGCTGTGGGCACTGTTGCTCTTATTCTCTTTCTCTTTGGTCGTTCCGACTAGCCCGGATATTTTATGAACATTGTGTTAAATTTTTAAAAATTACTGATATTTCAATATACTATACGAAGGAATTTACAGTTTTAAAATATCCAAAGTGTTTACCAGCGGTCAGTCCATGCAGTGCCATCCTCTTTAGTATTTTTGCAGTAAATAGAGTTTACTATTATTTACTGCAAAAAGCTTCGAACCTGGCACCGCCTGAACTGATAAAATATCCAGGCTAGCTTGCTTTATGACAGGAAAAGAGAATAAAAGCCGAAGAAAGGTAAAGAGAGAGGTTATCGCCCTGCTTGAGAAAGAGTGGCCGGAAAGGAAAGATGATCTTCTTTTATACCCGCTGAAATCTCTTTTAAATCCACTTTTTATAGCGCTTTGTCATCCTGTGGGTCGTGTTCGACAAAATGCCATTGAAGCTTTTTCCCTGGTGGTTCCTCGCCTGGCAGCGGAGCGGCTGGAGGATGCTCGTGTTGTTATGCGTCGTTTTCTCTGGAGTCTTAATGACGAGTCTGGTGGTATTGGCTGGGGTGCCCCCGAGGCGATGGCCGCCATTATGTGTGAGAGTGATATATTGCGCAAGGAATATTTACATATGCTTATTTCCTATATGCGTGATGATGGCCCGGAGCTTTTTCAGGATGGCAATTTTCTTGAATTGCCAATGCTTCAGCGTGGACTGCTATGGGGAATTGATCAGCTCTGTCAGCGTTTCCCCGAACTGATGCGTGAAAAAGAGGTGGAACCAGACCTGCTTTTCTATCTTGACTCTGTAGATGCTGATGTTGCAGGTGCGGCCCTGCTGGCGCTTTATCATTTGGGCTGCGGGGTTGCGCAGGAGCGGCTGGAGCCGTTTCTTGCGCAGCAGGAAATAATTAGTTGTAATGAAAATGGTGTGTTGCGGGAATATTCCATTGCTGATATTGCCCGGCGTATTTCTGCTGCAACACAATAGAGGCTATCTGATCGGGCTATAATCAAAAATTATTGGGAAAGAGTTCTATACAAGAGCTTTTGTTTCTTTTTTTGTACCTACAGGATTCCTGGAGGAAGGGGAGGGACTTCTGCTGCTCCCAGGGAAAACCCTCCATCCATTTCAAGTGTTGTTCCGGTCATATAGCTTGCTTCAACCGCAAGAAAAAATACCATTTTTGCAACCTCTTCCGGCTGACCCGTTCGTTTGAGGAGAATATGCTTTTTGATGGCCTCTTTTTCTGTATCTGCAAGAGCGCTCCAGCCACGGGTTCCTTCTCCATGACGGTGCTGGATTAACCCAAGCATAAGCTCATTTACCCGGATATGGGGTGCCGCCTTTCTTGCCCAGGTTTTGGTGAAACTGCGGATAGCGCGATTTGCTGCGGCATAACCGTCACTAAAAAAAGGTGCTCCTGCACCGCTTCGTCCGCATTTTGCGGCGATGGAAGAGATGTTGACTACTGCACCACCTTTTCGCAGTTGCGGCAGACAGTGTTCAAAAAGCAGCCATTTTGCCTTGAGAGTTGTGTCAAACTCCCTTTCCCATTGGCCTTCATTATGGGGCAAGAAATAACTGCCATGCACAACTGGCATTCCTCCCCGTTCGATATTGTTGATCAGATAGTCAAGCCCTCCCCTGATAGAGGCTGCTTCTTTCAACTTTTGTGCAGCGTGATCCTTGCGGAGATCAAGATGAAAGACATCTACCGGAAAATTCTGTCTGGAAAATTCCTCTTCCATTTCAGTAATTGACTCTAGCCAGTCATAGACCGGCAGCAGGAGGTGCGCTCCTTCTGCTGCAAAAAGACGGGCGATGGCTCTTCCTATCGGGCGCGAAGCGCCGGGGATTAATGCTGTTTTTCCTGAAAGTTTCATAAAGAGGAAGTAAGGGAAAAGAGTATGCTGTTTAGTCTGGGTTGTGATGGCTCCGGGATCTCATCTTCAACCCTTTTCTTTTTGGTTCGCAGATGAAAAAGTTCCAGTATATCATCATCCATACATAAACGGTAGCTCTGGGCGGAAATAATAAAATTGTTTAACGGGTTTACTGCCCGAATGGAAATATAGAGTGTGCGTCCAACCCGGGACCAGGTGCCGACAATAACTGCCTGACAGTGCTGCTCCAGGGCCAGGCGGCTGAGATCCCGGGTGAGTACTGTCTCCCCCTGGCGAGGTTCGATAAAGATGGTGTTGCCCATCATCGTCTCCCGTACAGGATATTCATGCTGGATAAAACGATCACATACTGATTTTTGCAGGATACGGCCAAAGGCATTGGTCTGCTCAAGATTGTTATCATCGACAAAGGTGGTGATAAATATTGGTAGATTGGGGTTGCGCTGGATAAGCATGGGCTGGGCCTGATTGATAATATCATCCGCCATCTTGCGGGCAAATATATTCAGATCTTCCACTGAACCCAGAAAATGGACATTTGCCAGATAGGAGCATCCCACTTTTCTGCTGCAGCCAGCAGTTGCAAGCAGCAGCAGAAAAAGGAGAAAAACAGTTTTCCTGATTGATAAAAGGGGAAAATTCTTTTTTTGCATAATATCTTACCTGTATCAGATCTCTTCTTTTTGCTGGTTTATAGGCATTATAGGCAGGCTCTTTTCTGTATCCGGTGATTGAGGAACAGGAATAATCCGGGGGATTACCCGTTGGGGCCTTACCTCTTCTTTTTGCTGACTGGTCCTGGAGGAAAAGGTGAGCTGGCCGCCGTCGGGGAAAGTCTCCATATAGTGCCAGAAATCGGGATCATTGATATAGTAGAGGTCGGAGGAGCGGAAGAAATACTCTCCGTTATCAGCAATGGAGGTGGTAATAATTATTTCATAATGACCACTTTGTACAAAGCTGGTATTTGCTATATCAAGGGCACCACCTGATGCCATAAGAATCAGGTTTGCCGGGGCATTTCTCAATACCGCAATTCCTGCGGAAAGTGCAGTGATGATTCCCGGTTGTATGGTTTGTATTCTCCTGCTGGTATGTCGGACAATCTGTACCTTGAAATTGATATTAAGTGCAGTCTCGTCAGGTTGTACCCTGGTTGGAATCTGTAGGTTATAGAGGTTTGTTATCAGCAGATCACGAAAGGCTTCATTAAAGGGGGATGTCTCATGCGGCTTGCAGGGAACGGCATCACTGCCGCAGTTATATTCCACATAAAGGGATTTGTCAAAATTGCCGGTCAGGACAAGCTGTTCATTGATTCTGTTTGCAACGTCTTTTGCCAGGACATTCCAGTGCCATGCGGCTTGCGATTTTTGCTGTTGGTTATAGGGGTAGGTTACAGGTTCGGGGATACGGGCGTTACACCCACAAAACAGGAAAAAAAAAGGAAAAAAACAGCAGAAATAGAGGGAAAAATGAGACAGACGCATAAATAACTCCAGCTTTTTTGTGCTATATGAACTATTTTAATAGTGATGCCTTTGTGTTGTTTTGTCACCATTCTGACATGCCATTATTTGCAGTGGATTTTATGCAAGAATAATACCAAATATATCACGGTGAAACAATGAAGATTGATCTGCACATCCATACCAACTATTCCGATGGAGAAAACTCACCGCAGGAGATTGTGCAGATGGCTCTGCGCAAAAAACTTGTCGCTATTGCAATCACCGATCATGACACCGTGGAAGGTGTTGCTATTGCGCAAAAAGAGGCGCAGGGAACGGGGCTTGAGGTGGTGGCGGGGGTAGAGTTAAGTGTCAACTGGAAGGGGAGAGCGGCACATCTTTTGGGATATTGTTTTGATTGTGCGGACGGAGAACTGAATAACGGGTTTCGCTGGATTCAGGAAGGAAGGGATTTGCGTAATCAACAGATTATTGAGCGGCTGGCGGTGCTTGACTGCCCGATAGATATGGAAGAGCTGCGCCGGGTTGCCGGTGCCGGGCTTATCGGTCGCCCGCATTTTGCCAAACTGCTTATAGAAAAGGGGCTGGTGCACAATATGGAAGAGGCCTTTCGCTGCTATCTTGGTGCAGAAGGGAAGGCCTATATCCCTCGAAGAAGTATGGAGCTTGCAGCGGCGGTAACGATGCTGCATCAGGCTGGCGGGGTGGCGGTGGTTGCCCATCCCTTCACCCTTGGCTATAATGAGAAAGAGCTTGGCGCAGAGGTGGCAGAGATGGCTGCGGCCGGGCTGGATGGCCTGGAGGTGTTTTATCCGAAGCACTCAAAGGCCTTTATACAAAAACTGCGTCTGTTGACCGGACAACATGGCATGATTGAAACCGGCGGCAGCGATTATCATAGCAGTATCTATACGAATGCGACGCTTGCCGATGGCAAGAATGTTTTTGTTTCTGCCCAATTATTGAAAAATATAAGGCAGCGGGCGCTGTTATATGTAAATAGCCACTAATGTGAGGAGATAATGGCGACTATCCTGATTATTGATGATGAACCGAACTACCGTGTTGTTCTTTCTGAATTATTGAAAGATGAAGGGTTTGAAGTTTTTACCGCAGCCGATGGCGTTGAGGGCCTCGCATGTGTAAAGGAGAGCGATCTTGATGCTGTGGTAACCGATATGCAGATGGAGAGAATGGACGGTCTTGAATTTATGCTCAAGGCAAAAGAGATCGTGCCGGAACTTCCTGTGATCGTTATTACCGCCTTTGCCGAGGTGGAAAAGGCGGTTGCTGCGATGAAAGCGGGAGCGCATAACTATCTTGCCAAACCTTTTTCCAATGAGGAGTTGATTCTTACCCTTAATAAGGCTGTGCAGCATTATTCTCTGATACGGGAGAACACTCGTTTGCGTAATACCCTGAAAAGTCGCAGCAGTTTCAGTGGGATAGTAGGGAAGAACTCGAAGATGCAGCAGGTGTATCAGCTTATTGAAAAAGTTGCGCCCACTCAGGCATCGGTGCTGATTCATGGTGAGAGCGGTACCGGTAAGGAGCTTGTTGCCCGTGCCATTCATGCCAGTAGTCCGCGTGAAAAAAATCCGTTTATCACCGTTAACTGTGCGGCTCTTTCGGAAAATTTGCTGGAAAGTGAACTTTTTGGTCATGAGGAAGGAGCTTTTACCGGTGCGGGATCAATGCGCAAGGGGCGTTTTGAGCTGGCCGATAAAGGGACAATTTTTCTGGATGAAGTTGGGGAAATCCCGCTGTTATTGCAGTCAAAGCTGGTAAGGGTTCTGCATGAGAAAAGTTTTGAACGGGTTGGTGGAAGCAAAACACTTGAGGTTGATGTGCGCATTATCAGTGCTACCAATAAGGATCTTCGTGAAGAGGTGGCGGAAGGGCGTTTTCGTGAAGATCTGTTTTATCGGTTGAATGTTATTCCGATGAATTTACCCGCACTACGAGAACGGCTTGATGATTTGCCTCTTTTGGTTGAATTTTTTCTTGAGAAGGCAAGGGAGGAGTTAGGGAAAAAGGATTTGGCCATAACCCAGGAAGCTATGCAGTTGTTAATGCGTTTGCCCTGGGAGGGGAATATTCGGGAGCTGGAAAGTACTATAGAAAGAGCGGCAATTCTTTGTACTGATGATGAGATTGGTGCAGAGGATGTACAGCCCGATGATCTTTGGGAAGAGAGGGGTGGCATACAGGGGAAAATTGATTTTTTGCAGATTATCCCGGAACAGGCCCTGCTTAATGATATCCTTTACGGTGTGGAAAAGGCCATGCTGGAGCGGGCACTGGAGGAAAATGATTATGTCCAGACCAGGGCGGCAAAACAGTTGGGAATTACCAAAAGCCTGCTGCAATACAAGATGAAAAAATATCAGATTAAAAAAAAGAAACAGCGATAATTAGCTTGTTGGATGGCTTCCTGGATATGATGATAAGAGAGAGGATAGGTTTTTCTTTGTATCGGCAAGTTTAATCCTTGTAAACTTTATTCTTTTAACCATATAAAATAACAGTAAATATTTCCCTTTTTACGATTGCAATTTTACGGGATGTCATTACTTTTTATACTGTTTTTTATAATTGTGTGACAGGCATTATCTGGATGGTAAAAAGTTGTAAATCAAAAGACATTAAGGAGGGACAAATGGCAGGATGTGGCGGAGGGACAACCCCGGAAGCGCAGCAGGCAGCAGCAGCTCAACAGGAAGTGGCAATCAAGCAATCTCTTGGCAAGATCAAGAAAAAAATTCTTGTTATGTCTGGTAAGGGTGGGGTGGGGAAATCCACCGTTTCTGTTAATCTGGCATTAGGGCTTGCGCAGGCAGGATATAAGGTTGGTTTGATGGATGTGGATATTCATGGCCCTGATGTGGTGCGGATGCTTGATCTGAAAGGGAATGTTACAGCTCCCGAATCGGCAAATGCACTTGTGCCAACCTTGCAGTATAATGAAAATCTCAAGGTCGTATCTCTCGAATATATGATGCGTGACAGGGACGAGGCTATTATCTGGCGGGGACCGATGAAAATTCAGGCCATTCGTCAATTTATCTCGGATATGGATTGGGGTGAGCTGGATTACCTTATTATTGATGCTCCTCCGGGAACCGGTGATGAGCCGTTAACGGTGGCGCAGACCATTCCCAATCTAAAGGCAGTTGTGGTGACAACACCGCAAAATATGGCGATTGCCGATGTGCGCAAGTCGATCAACTTTTGCAAAACGGTAAAGGTGGAAATTGCCGGAGTGATAGAAAATATGTCGGGTTTTATCTGCCCGCATTGTAATGAGGTTGTTGATATTTTTAAATCCGGCGGCGGAGAGGAGCTGGCCCGCGAGCTGGAACTGCCATTTCTTGGTAAGATTCCAATGGACCCCAGGATTGTTGCTGGTGGCGATGACGGCAAGCCGTTTCTTGTCTCGGAAGAGAGCGGGGCGGCGGTGGAGGCATTTTCCTCCGTTGTCAAGGCTGTGGAGCTTCGGGTGCCGCCCAAATACGACCCAAAGCCTATTCCAATGGCGAAAATCTGATTTTTTCAAAAAGGGCTTTTTCCTTATAATAGAGGAAGGCCCTTTTTTCTTCTTACTTAAACGGGCGAGCTATGATTGTTGAACAGATGGTTGTCGGTTCCATGGCAGTATGTTGTTATATCCTTGGTTGTGAACAGACAAAAAAGGCGGCGGTTATTGATCCAGGTGGTGATGAAGAGAGGGTGCTGCAAAAAATTGATTCACTGGGGCTTGAACTGGAGCAAATTCTGCTTACTCATTCCCACCCCGATCATGTATGTGGCAACCGCAGGATAAAGGAGGCGACCGGGGCCAAAATTGTTGCCCATAAAGAGGAGGCCGAATTTATGGCAAGGCCAGAGATTCAGCAATATTTTTCGATGCTTGGTCTGGAAGCCTCGCCGCCTGTTGATCACTGTGTTGCTGATGGTGATTATATTGCCGTTGGCGAGGAAAAATTGCAGGTTATTCTTACTCCTGGCCATACCCCGGGAGGAATTTGTCTCTATGCTGCGCCGCATCTTTTCACTGGCGATACTCTTTTTGCCGGAGGGGTAGGCAGAACCGATTTCCCGGGAGGTTCTCACCAGCAACTGCTTGATTCCATCAATAACAGGATTTTTTCACTGCCGGATGAGACTATTGTCTGGCCGGGACATGGTTATGGTGGTAATCGTTCAACCATTGGAAATGAACGCCGCAGTAACCCCTTTCTCTGATTTTTTCATAATTGAGTGTTTTTGTTATGCGTGAAATAGTTCTTGGTACCGCAGGCCATGTCGATCATGGGAAAACCAGTTTTGTTCAGGCTCTTACCGGGCAGGATACTGACCGACTGAAAGAGGAAAAAAAACGGGGCATAACCATTGAGCTTGGCTTTGCCTGGCTTGATCTGCCCTGTGGCCACCGACTGGGGATTGTCGATGTTCCCGGCCATGAAAAATTTGTGCGAACCATGGTCTCCGGCGTCTCCGGTATTGATATTCTTGCCTTTATTGTGGCAGCAGATGAAGGCATAATGCCGCAGACGGTGGAGCATTTCGAGATTTGCAAATTGATGGGGGTAAAACAGGGACTGGTTATTGTTACGAAGAAAGATATGGTGGAGCCGGATTGGCTGGAGATGGTCAACGATGAGGTTCGCCAGTTTTGCGAGGGCTCCTTTCTTGAGGACGCTCCCATTATCAATGTTTCTTCTATAACGGGTGAAGGTATTGAGGAGGTGCGCATAGCTCTTGATACTCTTGTGCGTCAGCATAATTTTAATGAAGCTTTTGGCCCTTTTCGGCTCTCTGTTGATCGTGTTTTTGCGATGAAAGGTTTTGGTGCGGTAATAACCGGCACCGGAATTTCCGGGCGGGTAAAGGTTGGCGATGAACTGCGCCTCTATCCTTCTGACAGAGTAGCCAAAATCAGGGGAATTCAGGTTCACTCGCAAGATGTGGATCAGGTTGAAGCGGGGCATCGTACCGCAATCAACCTGCAAGGGGCTGAGGTGGCGGATATCGGTCGGGGTATGGTTGCTGCACCACCGGGTGCGCTTCTGCCCGGATATATGCTTGATGCAGAGTTTCACTATCTGTCAGCAAATACAAAGGCATTAAAGCACCGCAGCCGGGTACGGGTGCATCTTGGCACAACCGAGGTGCTGGGACGGATTTCGCTGCTTGACAGGGATGAGGCTGCCCCGGGCGATAAGGTGTTTGCGCAAATCCTGCTGGAGGAAGAGGTTGCTGTATGGCCACAGGATCGCTTTGTTGTCCGCAGTTATTCTCCTGTATATACCATTGGCGGCGGTGTTGTGCTGGGCAATATCTCCCTGCGCAAAAGAAAACGACTGCAGGATGATGACCGCAGGGAGAACAGCAGGATCTATACAATCCTGCAACAAGGTACACTTGAGGAAAAGATCCTCTTTTTTTTGCAGGAGAGTCGTGAACAGGGGTTGACGGCAGATGCTCTTGCCGTAAGGCTTGGGCTTTTTGGAAATAACTTGAAGAAAGTCTTGCAACCTCTTATTTCCTCAAAACAAATAGCGGTTGTTGATTCAGCATCACAGCGCTATATTGTTGCTGTAGTGGCGGAAGAGATTAAAGCCATGCTGCTACACGAACTCAAGGAATATCATGCCAGCCATCCTCTTGTTCCCGGAGTTGTGCGGGAGGAACTGCGCACCGGATTATATCGTCCGGTGGATGCTAAGGTTTTCCATTACTGTTTAACCGAGTTATTGAAAAAAGGGGAAATCGTTCAGGAGGATTCGCTGCTTCGTCTGAGAGGTCATGAAGTTGCGCTGAAGGCCGATGAAAAGGAACTTGAGCGGGAGTTGCTGGAGTGGTTTGCGGCAATGGGCCTGAAAACACCCACCATCAAGGAGACGATGGAGAAATTTGCCGAGTATCCTGCGCAGATGATAAAAGAGGTGATGAATATTCATCTGCGGGATGGGCGATTGATAAAGATTAGCGAGTCGCTCTATTATGCAAAGGAGATTTTTGATCCACTGGTTGAAAAGGTGATACACTATTTCGCAGAAAATGAAAAAATGGATGCCCAGGCATTTAAGGAGATGACCGGGCTATCAAGAAAATTTTCCATCCCTATTCTTGAATATCTGGATCGGGCAAAAATTACCATGCGGGTAGGGGATAGCAGGATATTGCGCAAAAGAAGAGGGTAGGTCTTTTGGATGGTCTGTTTTCTATTTACTTTGTTCTATTTACTTTGTTTTAATTGGCAATATAGCGAATTGCGATAATATCTCTGGTTTTTTCTGTTAGCTTGAAAGCATCATCTATTTCAAACTCGATAATGGCCGCAATTCTATTATCCGAAACAAGAAGCGGCACCTTTTTCCTTTTTTCCAGAGGAATTTTCTTATCGGCAAGGTAGCGGGCAACTTTTTTGCTTCCTTTGCCGTTGCATGGAAAAAAGCGGTCGCCATTGGTTATTGAACGGAGATAGAGCGGAAAAGGGCTTTTATCGGCATCAAGATAGAGTGTTTTTAAGGAATTTTCACAATTGCTGGCCTCTCTATTATCTTTTTTATAGAAAGAGATTTCCACCTTTCCACCATTTTCAGGTAATTGATAACTGCCCGGTTTATCAATCTTCAACAAAAAAGGGCTGGCGTTTTTCTTCCCGGAACCCCGTTTTTTTTCACCCATCAATGGATAATGAAAACGAAGTTTTTCTCCAGATTTTTCCACCCGCAAACCGTTGGTAAGGTGCAACTCTCCGCTCTTTGCCTCTATTGCCAGCCGGATAATCTGTTCAATATGGGTAAAAGAGGGTTTGCCCTGCATTTTCACAATACATTTTTCAATAATGCGTCGTTGAACAGCCTTATCAATCTGCGCAAAATTTTCTACTGAAAGCAAAAGCGCAGGAGTGGGGGAGGCGTTTTTTTCTTCTATCAGATTATGCCATATCTTTTCTGTTTCTTGCGCAAGAAAACGGTTTTCCTCGCCAAGAATATCCATAAACTGCAATATCTGCCTGTTGATGGCGGGGGTAAAATCATTTTTTAGAAGAGGTAGCAATTGAAGTCGCACCCGGTTGCGTAGAAACGTGGGGTCTGTATTGGAGGAATCCTCAAACCAGCGGATATTTTTCCGGGTAAGGTATTCTTGTAACTCTTTTTTTTCAAAATTCAGCAAGGGGCGGATAATATCGTTATGGCGGGGTTGCATTCCCTTTACTCCGCCTGTTCCTGCACCCCGAATCAGGCGGATAAAAAAATTCTCCACCTGATCATCTGCAGTATGTGCCACAGCAATTTTTCCGCAGTTATGGTGCCGGGCAATCTCCCGAAATGCCTGATAGCGAAGAATGCGGGCGGACTCTTCAATGGAAAGTCCGTTTTTTTCGGCATAATCAGTAGCAGCAACCTCTTTGCAGTAAAAAGATACCCCCAGAGTATTGCATATTTTTTGCAACTGCCGATATTCCTGCGCCGCTTCTTTGGGGCGGAGATTATGGTTGATATATGCCGCGACCAGCCGGGATTTTTCAAAAAAATCATAAAAAAGATGGAGCATTGCCATAGAGTCGGAACCGCCGGAGATACCAAGCAAAATATTCTCATTCGGGACAATAAGCTGGCGGCTCTCTATCGCGGCAAGAAACCGTTGTTCTATCTCTGTTCTATGGCTTTTTTTCACGATTTCTTTTATTTACTTCGGGATTCAAGCCGTTTTAACAATCGCTCATGAATATTATCAAAGCCGCCATTAGAGAGGATGGCAATCACATCGCCTTGAGCAGAATTATGCTGTAAATAATCAAGAATTGCAGTGGTATCGGCAAAGGCCTGAGCCGTCTGGCCTCGTTGCTGTAAATCTTCCGCCAGCTGCTTGGAAGAAAAAAGCTCCTCTTTTGCAAGTCCATCAATAGGGATGGGCTCTCGCAATAGAACCATATCAGCATAATCAAAAACCGAAATATAATCTTTCTGGAAAATCGCTCGTCTTGATGAATTGGTGCGCGGCTCAAAAACCGTTACCAATCTGCGTCCGGGATAGCCTGCTTTTAAAGCCGCCAGCGTTTCCCGCACGGCGGTGGGGTGGTGGGCAAAATCATCAATAACAGTAATTTTATCCACTTCTCCCCGAACCTCCTGGCGGCGTTTAACCCCGGCAAAGGTTGATAGCCCTTTGTTTATCTGTGAGGGGGAAAGACCAATTTTATGCAGTACGGCAGTAACGGCAAGACTGTTAAGGCAGTTATGCCGCCCGGTCATTTTTACTTCTGTGGTATGCCACAATTTCCCCTGCCTGTAAATCTGGAAACTGGTGGCACCATCTTTGGTCTGCTGGCTGCCAAGCATCCAGTAATACGGATTTTCTTTTCGGTATAGCCCATAGCCTTGCACCTCGCATTTTGCTTCTGCCGCAATCTCCGCCACATTGGGACAGTCAAGGTTAGCAACAAGAAGCCCATCCTCTGGAATAAGGCGGACAAATTTGCGGAACGCTGCCTTAATTTGTTCCAGATCATCAAAGATGTCTGCATGGTCAAATTCAATGGAGGTAATAATAGCTATTTGCGGACGATAGTGGAGAAATTTTGATTCCTTATCAAAAAAGGCGGTATCATATTCATCCCCTTCGGCAATAAAATAGTCGCCGGAACCCAGACGAAAATTGGCAGCAAACTCTTTAACGATGCCGCCAATCATAAAGGTTGGGTCAAATTTTGTCTCTTCTGTTTTATAGAGGCAGTTTGCCAGCAGCGAGCAGGTTGTTGTTTTTCCATGTGTTCCAGCAACAACCAGCGATATGCAGGAGCGGATAAAAAAGTGGGAAAGTGCCTGCGGAAAAGAGAGATAGGGCAGGGCGCTTTCTGCCAGAGCTGCCGCCTCAGGGTTTTTTCTGGTAATAACGTTGCCAACGATAACAAGGTCGGGCTTTGTGGCAAGGTTTTCTGCATTATAACCATCATAAATCGTTATACCAAGCTGATGAAGAAAATCAGACATCGGCGGGTAAACATGGCTATCGCTGCCGGAAATGGTAAAGCCCGCAGCCTGCAACATGCCAGCCAGAGCCGCCATGCCCGTTCCACAAATACCCATAATATGGATATTTCTTATCTTTTCCGGCGCATAATTAAGAGCGGTGTCAAGAGTTATCATTATTTGCCCCCTCTTTTATTGCGGCCTGTGTCGTTGCCTGAACTGTCTGATGGATATTGCGAAAGGTAGCATCAAAATTAGCAGGAGTAACCCTGCCCATCTCAATAAATTTCACCACAATTTCTTTGGAAATTTTCAAAATAAGTTCTTCAGATAACTGTTTTTGCTGCATAATATCTTCCTTAAAAAAGAGATATAAAGAGAGCTTCCGCCGCCAGAAGAAGGCCAATTCGTCAGAAAACGGCAGAAGCTCTAAAAAGGCATGAAAATAACCGGTCAGGCCATCTCCAGCCCGTTTTTCTCGGTTGCAAGCTGCCCGCAGGCAGCGGAAATATCGGCACCCCGGCTGGTTCTGATAAAGACGGTATAGTGTGCATCAAGCAAAACTTTCTGAAATGCAAGAATTTTTGTCTTATCCGGGCTTCTGTAGGGCAGCTGCCGACATTCATTATAGCTGAGTAGATTTATCTTGCAGGGAATTCCTCGTAACTTTTTTGCCAGCATTTTTGCATCGTCAAGAGAATCGTTTATTCCCTCAAGCAGGGTATATTCAAACATAATCCGCTTGCGTCTTGGCATTGGAAAATCCCTGCATGCCGCAAGTAGCATCTCCACCGGATATTTTCTGTTTACCGGCATCAGGCGGCTGCGTACATCATTTCTCACCGAATGTAGAGATATTGCCAAATTGATTGAACTTTTCTCTCCAAGCTCTTGTAATTTTGGCACTATCCCGCAGGTAGAGACAGTGAGTTTTCGGGTTGTAAGATCCAGCCCCTTCTGCTCGGTAAGAAGAGAGAGCGCATCAAGCACATTGGCAAGATTGTTCAGCGGTTCGCCCATTCCCATAAAAACCACATTTGTTACCCGGTTTGGGCCGATAAGGCTTTCCGCAGGTTGCTCCAGCAAATAATCCCGCACCGCGCAAACCTGATTGACGATTTCGGCAACAGTTAAATTCCGGGTAAACCCCATTGTCCCGGTAAGGCAGAAGTCGCACTTCATCGCGCAACCCACTTGCGAGGAGATGCACAGGGTATTACGGTCAGGCTCTGGAATCAGTACAGATTCAATGATATTACCATCAACAAGAGGAAAGCCAAACTTTACGCAGCCATCCGTTGCTTTTTCCAGCATGGGATTGGTAAAGCGGGAAATAAAGGCATGTTTTTCCAGGGTGCTGCGAAAATCCTTGGCAAGATCGGTCATCTCGGCAAAGCTGATAACGCCTGGCCGATAGAGCCAGGGGAGAATCTGTTTCCCGCGAAATTTGGGCTGCCCAAGGGTTTGCACATATTCCACCAGCTTTTGCTGGGTAAGATTGCGCAGGTCTGTTTTTGTCTGCATTGCTGTCATGCCGGATTTTCCTGCTGAAATTGTTGCATAAATTCTACCAGTTTTTGCACCCCTTCTTTGGGGAATGCATTATAGATAGATGCCCGGCAGCCACCCAAAAGCCGATGTCCTTTTAGTCCGCTTAACCCCGCTGCCTGTGCCTGTTGTAAAAAGGTCTGCTCAAGAGCGGGAGAGGGAAGGGTGAAGGAGACATTCATCAGTGAACGGGAATCTTTTTTTGCATGGCCGCGATAATAGCCATCACTGGTGTCAATTGTTTGGTAGAGAAGGGCTGCTTTATCTTGGTTTTTCTGTTCGATTGTACTAATGCCGCCCTGGTTTTTGATCCATTTCAGAACTTCTCCCATAATATAAATGGAAAAGGTTGGCGGTGTATTAAAAAGAGAATCTTTTTTTGCATGGACTCTATATTGCAGCATGGTAGGCAGCTCTTTGGGCGCTTCTTCAAGTAAATCTTCCCGGATAATAACGACGGTTACTCCGGCTGTTCCGATATTCTTCTGCGCTCCGGCAAAGATAATTCCGTATTTTTCTATATCCACCGGGCGGGAAAAGATATCTGAACTCATATCGCAAACAAGTGGAACTTTTGCTTGCGGGGTATAGTGGTATTGTGTGCCAAAAATAGTGTTATTGGAGGTATAGTAGAGGTATTTTGCTTTATCCTCTATATTAAACTCCTTTTGTTGCGGCACTCTGCTGAAATTCTCCTTTTCACCTGAAAAACCTATGGATATATCTCCGATGCGACGAGCTTCCTGAATAGCCTTGCCTGACCATACCCCGGTATTAAGATAGGTGGCTGTTTCTCCTTTTTTCAGCAGATTCATCGGTATCATAAAAAATTGGCTTGATGCGCCCCCCTGCAAAAAAAGGATTGTATAGTTTTTTGGGATGGCAAGGATCTGGCGCATATTCTGTCTGATTTCATCACCAAGAGCGATAAAATCCTGTGAGCGGTGGCTGATCTCCATAATTCCCATACCGCTGTGTTTGAAGTTGATAATATCTTGCTGGGCTTGTTGAAGAACAAAAGGGGGTAGGGCTGCTGGGCCTGCACTAAAGTTAACTATTCGGTTTTTCATGATATTATGATTATTGAAAATTCTGGTAAATTTCTTGTAAAAAAATATTTTAATAGATTGCGCTTTTTTTAGAAAAATAGTAAGGGTGCAACAGGCAAAAGACCTGCAGAGAATAGCATATTTCTTGCAAAGGTTCTAGCTATTCGTTAACAGCTTCTTTTGATGCCAGAACTATAGAAAGACGATGCTTTTCTGCGAGATTGGGTGCAATGCATTGAGGTGGGTTTTGAAATGAGGGCTTATCTGTTCTGTAATTACATCTTATTATAATGTTATAAAAAAATATTGGAGGGAAACATAGCTGCTTACTAGGGAACCTGTAAGTTATTATAAGGATAAATAAATAGTAACTATACAATAAAAGAGGGGGAATAAAATGTTTTCAGGATTGAAGATTAAAACCAAAATGATATTGGTTCTTTGTAGCGTTATTTTAGTGATATACGGAATTACCATTTTCCTGGTTATGTATAACACTAATGCTATCATTAAGGAAGAAGCTTTTGAAAAAACCAATAATATGGCCCTTCAATATAGTAATATGATAAAAAACAGAATTGAGAAAGCCATGCAAACCGCACGGGTTTTGTCAGAAACTTTTGAAGGGATTATCATACATAATCAGTCCCCCCCCCC
>PDWI01002676.1_pt1 | contig 26427 bp, 21 predicted proteins | sample 1430891 | NCBI WGS metagenome assembly PDWI01 (sample SAMN01162508, study PRJNA174530) | Oral metagenome, whole genome shotgun sequencing project. | biome: Marine environment; feature: Marine mammal; material: Swab sample of the gingival sulcus; isolation source: swab sample of gingival sulcus...
TGTGTTGCAAAAAATCCGTTCTAAACATCCAATTGTTGCCAAAATTTTAGATTACAGAGGTTTGAAAAAGTTACTTAGCACCTATATTGATGCTTTGCCCAAAATAGTCAATATCAATACAAACCGAATACATAGTTCTTATAACCAAACTGTTGCTTCTACGGGACGTTTGAGTTCTACCAATCCTAACCTTCAAAACATTCCGGTACGTGATGAACAAGGGCGAGAAATTAGAAAAGCCTTTATCCCATATAATAATGAGGTCTTTTTAAGTGTTGATTATTCGCAAATAGAACTTCGGATAATGGCACATTTGAGCCAAGACTCTGCGATGATAGAGGCATTTGTCAATGGACACGATATTCACACCGCAACCGCAGCGAAAATTTACAAAGTTCCATTAGAAGAGGTTACGTCTGATATGCGTAGAAAAGCCAAAACGGCTAATTTTGGGATTATTTACGGTATTTCTATCTTTGGACTTTCTGAAAGGTTATCCATTCCAAGAGCTGAAGCCAAAGAGTTAATCACAGGCTATTTTTCAACCTATCCAAAAGTGAAAGAATATATGGACGAAGCAGTTGAAAAAGCCAAAGAACAGGGTTATGTAGAAACCATTTACGGACGGAAACGCTACCTAAAAGATATTAATTCGGGAAATAGTATTGTGCGTGGATTTGCAGAAAGAAATGCTATCAATGCTCCTATTCAAGGTTCTGCCGCTGATATTATTAAATTGGCGATGATTAATATACAGCAGAAATTAACGGAGAAAAAATTACCTGCAAAAATGATTATGCAAGTACACGATGAGTTGAATTTCTCTGTTCCAATAGATATTTTAGAGGAGATTGAAACATTAGTTAGAACGGAAATGGAAAATGTTATTAAATTAAAAGTTCCTTTATTAGCCGAATGCGGAAAAGGTAAAAATTGGTTAGAAGCACACTAAAACCCGGAGTTCGATTTATTATTTATTCGTATTTTCTACAATATTTATTATTCCGTCATGCTGAAACCCAACCACATCATGATGAACTCCACACCTCCGTCATGCTGAACTTGTTTCAGCATCTAAAAATCTAATGTTTCTAATCTTGGGTTGGTCTCTTTAATTAAATTTAATTTCCAATCTCTATGCCAATTCTTTAACTGTTTTTCTCTTGCTATAGCTTGATTTATATCTGGAAATTCTTCAAAATAAACTAAATCAGTAACATTGTACTTTTGGGTGAAAGTAGAGCCTTTGTGTTCAGAATGTTCTGCTATTCTTCTTCTCAAATTAGAAGTAACACCAATGTAAAGAGTTGTTCTTGTTTTATTTGACAATATGTATATCCAACTTTTCTTCATCTTTCTACTTTTACGTTATACAAAAAACAAACCAAAAATACAAATATGTTAAATGAAAATAGCGAGACATCACTCTGAACGACACAATCATGTCGTGCTGAAAACCCTCAAAAATGTAATGCTGAACTTGTTTGGCTACACCGATTTTCAATTCAGCATCTACACCTCTGCACAAAAGAGATCCTGAGACAAGCTCAGGATGACGATGACAAAACTTTTAACTTAAAATTAGTGCTTAATTTTTTCAGATAAGAATTGTTCTAATTCTTCCGGTTTTACATTAATGTTAAGTTTACCGTTCATTGCCCAAGAAATATGTCCTGTTTCTTCTGAAATGGTAATGGCAATGGCATCAGTTTGTTCCGAGATACCGAGTGCAGAACGATGTCTTAACCCCAAGCGTTGTGGGATATTTTGATTTCCGGAAACAGGTAAAATACAACCTGCTGAATCAATTCTACGGTTTGCAATAATAACTGCTCCATCGTGTAAAGGACTATTCTTAAAGAACAAATTCTCTATCAGTCGAGAACTTAATTGTGCATCAATTTTTTCACCTGTCTGAGCATAAAAACTTAAATCATTGTCTCGAGAAATAACGATTAACGCTCCTGTTGCTGTTTTTGACAAATTTCGACAAGCTAACACAATCTGTACAATATTATAGTTGATTTTACTCGGAGTGTAGTTCGAGTTAAAAAATCGTCTAAAAAGAGCAAAGTTCTCCCATCTTTTTGTTGAGCCTAATCTAGAAAAAAATCGCTTTATTTCAGAACGGAATAGAACAATCAGAGCAAAAGTTCCAACATTAATTACTCCATCTAAAATCCGACCCAAAAGTATCATTCCAAAAACCTGAGAAATCAGATACCAAATACTTACAAAGGCTAAAATTCCATAGAAAATATTAACTGCTCCTGAGCGTTTCAACAAACGATAGATTCCAAACATCAAAAAAGCAGTTAGGAAAATGTCAAATATATCTTTGATTCCAATATTAAAAAACATCATTGTACTCATTTCTATTTAGGTAAATATTTATCATACATTTCAAAAATACGAATCGCCTCTACCGCCTCTTTTACATCGTGTACTCTCAAAATATTTGCTCCGTTTATCAAAGAAAGCATATTAAGTGCTGTTGTTCCGTTCAATGATTCTTCCGGTGTTCCACCAAGAAGTTTATAAATCATTGATTTACGAGAAATACCACTTAAAATAGGCAATTCAAACTCTTTTAAATAATTCATCTTTGCCATTAACTCATAATTTTGCTCCAAAGTTTTGGCAAACCCAAATCCCGGGTCTAAAATAATATCTTTTGCTCCCCGATGCACCAAATGCTCTACTTGTTTTTGAAAGAAATCGATTATTTCCGACATTAGATTATTATAATCTGTCATTTGGGTCATTGTTTGTGGTGTACCTTTCATATGCATTAAAATATAAGCCACGTTCAATTTTGCCACGGTTTCAAACATTTTTTCGTCAAGCGTACCTCCACTAATATCATTAACAATCTGTACACCAAAATCCTTCACAACAAATTCTGCTACTTCAGAACGGAATGTATCTACGGAAATTATCGCATCGGGATACACTCTACGTATCACTTCTAAACCCTTCGCTAATCTTTCTAACTCCTCTTTAGAAGAAACAGGAGTAGCATTAGGACGTGTAGAATAACCACCAATATCAAGAATGGTTGCACCTTCTGAAAGCACTTTTTCTATACGAGTTAGTAATTCTGTTTCTGTTTTTATCCTACTTTTTTCATAAAAAGAATCAGGCGTAAGATTAATAATCGCCATAACCACAGGACGAGAGAGGTCAAGCAATCTGCCATTAAGATTAAGTTGATAAGGTAATGTTGTCATTAGAACAATACGATAGGATTTATACTTCTTCTATTTGCAGTCAAAGGTACAAGTTTTCTACCATTTAGGCAATATTTTTATTTTGAAGTATATCTAATTTTGACTTTTGGCACTTCTCTAAAAAAGTACTATTTTTGTACGGTTATTAAAATAATTTTATAAATAGAAAATATATGGCAACTACTGCAGATATAAAAAATGGAATGTGTATAGATATAGACGGACAGTTTTATGCTGTTGTGGAGTTTTTACACGTTAAACCGGGGAAAGGACCTGCTTTTGTACGCACTAAACTTAAAAATGTGGTGACGGGTAGAGTTATCGACAGAACGTTTAGTTCAGGCACAAAGTTAGAGGAAGTAAGAATCGAAAAACGTCCTTATCAGTATCTTTACCAAGATGATATGGGATATAATTTTATGAACAACGAAACTTTTGAACAAATTCCAATTGCAAAAGATTTGATTACAGGAGTTGATTTTATGAAAGAAGGAATGGAAGTAGATGTTGTTTCTCACGCTGATACTGAAACGATTCTTTATGCTGAACTTCCTCCTCACGTAGCATTAGAGGTAACTTACACAGAACCCGGACTAAAAGGAGATACAGCGACCAATGCAACCAAACCTGCCACATTAGAAACAGGTGCAGAAATCAGAGTTCCTTTGTTTATTAACGAAGGAGAAACCATTAAGGTAGATACACGCAACGGTTCGTATGTAGAAAGAGTAAAAGATTAATTTTCTTATCATTATAAAAAGAGGGAGTTCTTAAACAGAATTCCCTTTCTTTTTTATTGAATGTAGTATCTTAAATAAACTCCATAAAAAATCCTTACAAACACTCGGTTTATAAGGATTTAATCTTTTGAAAAATCATTAAACGGAGTTTATAACAATCCTTTAATTTTCTCTTCAATCATACTTTTATTGCCGGGCCCAACTTGTTTATCAACGACTTTACCATCTTTGAAAAATAGAATAGTAGGAATATTTCTAATACCATACTCTGCAGGAGTATCTGTATTCTCGTCCACATCTAATTTACCTATTTCAACTTTTCCTTCATAGTCTTTTGCTAACTCTTCAATAATAGGAGCAACCATTCTACAAGGGCCACACCATTCTGCCCAAAAATCAACAACAACCGGTTTTCCCGATTCAATGATTTCTTTCAAATTACTATCTGTAAATACCTGTGCCATAATTCTTTCTTTTTTGTTTTTATATTGTTTTTTCCTATAACAACAATCTTCCGACTTTTGTTCTTAAAATTTATAAGAGATTGTTATCTTCAAATCGTTTGCTTTATAAGTCATATTAGGCAATGAGGTTCTATTTAATAATCCCCAATCATAAGTAGCCCTGATTCCTATTCCTTTCCACTGTAAACCCACACCGGCACCAAATTGTAAGTCCAAACTGGAATAATCTTCTGTTTTATAAATATTGATACCTTTATCCGTTTTCCATTTATTATTATTAGCAAAATACTCAATATTTTCTTGGCTATTTAATCCCCAATTAAAATTAGGCCCAAGAAAAAGATGAACATAAAACTCCTCTGCCAACATATAAGAATAAACCATCCTTATGGGAATATCTAAAGCATCAAAGATTGTTTTTGTTTGACGCCAAGTACCCAATTCTTTTAAGTGAATCTGACCTTGTGGAACAGTAATCCCCGATGTACTATTATACAACAAACCCGTCTGGATACCAATCAGTTCATTGATATTATAAGTTAAAAAACCTCCCACGTGAAAACCGTCAAGACTTTTGTTAGACTTATCTTTCATTTTGGAAACATGCCCTGTGTAACCTCCTGCTACAGAGAATTCCACTTTTTTCTCTTGTGCCACAATATGATTGGCTAACAAAGTAATTGATAGAAGTAAAAATCCAATTCTTATTTTTCGCATAATTATTTTCTTTTATTTTAATAACTTGACAAAGGTATAAAATAGTTTATAAAAAAAAGAGCCTAATTCAATAAGTTAAGCTCTTTTGTGTTCTTTTTAATCTTTTTTATTTTAAAAATTATAATAAAGCCCTACTTTCAAAGTGTTTGTTTTAGATTCTTCTACATCTTTAATCAATTCAGTCATTCCTAAATCATAACTTGCTTTAAGACCTAAATTTCCTACTTGTATAGCAACACCACCACCGAGCTGTACATTATATCTCGAATTATCATCATCCTCGTATATATTTGTTGTCTCTTTTTTTACTTCTTTTCCAAGTATTTTTGTTTCATACTCGTTCGTATATCCAATTCCAATATTGAAGTTAGGGCCTGCAAATGCTGAAATCTTAATACTACCTAACGGTACATTAAATGCTACTCTAATAGGAATATCTAAACTATGATTTGAATAGGTGTACTTAATCCCTAAAATAGTATTACTTGTTTGTGCTAAATTATACAACAAGCCTCCTTGAACACTTACCGGGCCTAAAATATCCATATTAAATGTAGGCCCAACATGAAGTCCACTCAACGAACTAGGCATTATTATTTTTGTACCAAGGTTATTGGTCATTTGTGTATAACCCGCTTGAATTCCTACTTGTGCTTGTGATACACCAAATGATAACACTGTCATTAACAATACTATAATTCCTTTATTTTTCATTTTCATACTCTTTGATTTTTTTCTTATTAAAGCAACAGCCAAACTTTTTAAGTTTGGCCATTTTCTTTATTTCTGTAATACTTTTTTAGAAGTTATAAAAAACACCAACTTTAAAAGTACTTAATTTTGATTCATCCGACTCTTTCACTAATTTAAGCATTCCTAAATCATAACTAACTTTTAAGCCGATATTACCGTATTCAGCAGCAATTCCACCACCTAATTGTAAATTAAAGCGTGAATGATTAGTAGGGTCATCATACATACTCTTTGATTCATCTCCTACTTTTACATTATTTGCAATACCAATATTGAAATTAGGCCCTACAAAAGCTGTTAATTTCAACATAGAAATTGGATAACTAAATGCCACTCTTACAGGAATGTCCAAACTATGTGATGTATTAGTTGCTTCTGCCACTAACATATTCATTTTTCTTGTTGCATAATTATAAAACAATCCGTATTGAAGACTAATAGGTCCCTGAATACTCATACCATAATTAGCACCAATATAAAATCCATTAAGTGCTTTACTTCCGTCATAATTATAATTGGAGCTTCCATATCCTCCTTCAATTCCGACTTGTGCTTTTGCCATTCCAAATGATAATACCGCAACTAATAATAACGCTGATAATTTTTTTGTAATTTTCATGTCTTTGTTTTTTTTATAATTAATAATTAATTTGTTTGTTTGATTATCCGAAACACAATAACTATGCCAATAGATAAAATTATATCAGTTAAATTATAACTATTTTTTTATGTTGTTTATTTGATTTTACAATTAACACAATATTTCTAGGTAAATTTGATATCTCTAAAATATCTTCCGTAGTTGAAGTGGAATATATTCGTTTACCCAACATATCAAAAACATCTACTAAAACAGCCTTTCCTTCTTCCTCCGGCATAGTGCGAGGAACAAATATTTTCACCTTACCTCTATTTACCGTACACCTAAGTTCTTTCTCAAACGGATAAGGTAATGTTCTTACTAAAAGACTTTTAGAATAAGCAGTTATATTTTCATACCCTACCAAAACATTTTTATCACTCGCTCTTACTTTTACTTCATACTCTCTATTGGAAAGTACTCCGGGAAATTTATACATAGTATTTGTTGTCCAACCTTTATTATCCAATACTATAGAATCTGTTCCATTACTATTTTTTAAGAAAAGACTCACATAATAACCTGCTGCATCTTTATCATCATCTTTCACTTTATCCCACGAAACGACAAAATCCTTGTAAGTAATATCTTTTGCTTTCAAATTAATTGGGGGTTCTACATAAACAGGTCTTCTTCCATAAGTAAAAGAGATAATACCATTTTTTTCTTGAATTCCTAATATGGAGTTATTCTCTAGCACTTTTTTAGAACGAAGTTTGGGCTTGTATTTGGTAACATAAGATGTTCCCGGAAAAGGGTCTCCCGAAAGCGTAGCTCGACTGGCAATTTCATCAGCCTCCATTAAATCAACCCCCATTGCATCAGGGTCATTATTGGGAGTATTATTATTCCAAGTAGAAGAATTGTAGTTAATTCTGAAAACAAGCATACCATGTCCGGGCAAATAAGCATCCCAACCTGTTCTTTGTCTATTTTCAATCAAAAAGAATTCTTTCGGGCTTGGATTCATTCCATTTAAATTGTGTTTATCTCCATTCACAATCAAGAACGCCTTATTACTGGTATTAATTGGCTCTAATTCAAAACTCTGACTTTTATCCAGAATAGTCGGTGTCATAAAACCAAGTCTAAAACGTTGAAATGCGTTATAAGCAGGTGGAGTACGTCCTTTATTAAGATAAGGACCTAAATCCATTATATCCCAAGTATATAGTGTATGATGGTTTTGTCCGCGAGTAGGATACATATCGGCAAGTCCTAATACGTGTCCAAATTCATGAGCAAATGTTCCAATACCACACATTGTACTTCCACCACTTCCCTTCAATTCGGAAGTACAAGCATAATCTAATACTCTTTTTCCATCAAAGGTAGCAGATTGTTCTGTTCCTGTATAATTTTGTCCAGGCATAACAACCCAACGATGTGGCCAAACAGTATTTTCACCACCATGCTCTGCTTCATTATATCCGGCATAATAGACAAAAACATTATCTATTAATCCATCATTATCAGTATCATACTGAGAAAAATCAACCCCAGCATCATCAGCCAATTTACAAGCATCTACAATCATTTGAGGGGCATTAACATCTCCGTTAGTATCATTTGCACCATAAAATTCATAGTTATTAGGTAGCGTATAAGGGCCTAAAACATCAAAATCAGGCGAGAAAACGCCCATCGAATTATCAACAAAATAATCTCTTGCCGACCCTGTTCCACCATTTTTACTATATCCTTTTTCATTCAGTAACTTACTGAATGCGTCTTGTGCATTATCTACAACAAAATCTAAATTTGCAAAATTAACCAATATAACAACCGATTTTGGAGAGCCTACTTTTGGGAAATTTCTTTTGGGAAGAGATGCATTAAAAGCATGAACACGCTTTTGTTCGGCTTTTTTGATAAAAGATTCAGGCGAAGAGATTGTTTGAAGTGTACTGACAAACTTTCTCTCTTCATTGCTACGTGATACTTTATCTTGAGCTTTTTGTTGGGTTATAACAATTTGCCCACTTTTATCTAATGTTGCATATCGGTATATTCCTTGACTATCTTTTTTAATTAAAACTCCATCTTCTGTAATATCATAATGGAAATGTGGATTCCCCTTTTTAATAATTGTAAGGGTTGTTCCATCTTTTTGAGTAATCTTTACCGGAAATGGATATGCCGGAACTGCAAAACTATTGGTAACGGCAAAAAAGAGCATTAAACCACCCAATAGTAATCGTTTTTGTAATCTCATCACTTTTTCTTTATTTTATATTATTTCTTTCTATTCTAATTTATATTATTGTAACTCAACAATTGTTATACCTGCACCACCAAACTGCACATGCTCATCATAGTACTTTTTCACATTCGGAGCAATGTCCAAATACTCTCTAATTATTTGTCTTAATGCTCCTGTACCTGTTCCGTGCAAAATCTTCACTTTTTCCATATTTATCATCACAGCATCATCAATATACCCCATTATTGTTTGTAAAACCTCATCTGTACGCATACCTCTGACATCAATTTCTGAACTAAAATTGAGTTTCTTTTGATGAATACGCTCATTACCAGACAATCCCCTATTTGAAATTTTAGACTGTAATTTCGGTGCTTTTACCTTTGTTAGTTGCTTTAACTTTACAACAGTCTTTATATTACCTAACGCAATAATTGATTGTTGATTGTTTATTTCTAAAATTTCTCCAATAGCATTTTGTTTGTCTATTTTAACAAAGTCCCCAACTTTTAACGGTTCTTCGTTCTGTTTTGTTCTGTTTTGTTCATTTTTTCTTACTTTATTCTTTTTTTGAACAGGTTGTTTGATACTACCTTTAAACTCCTCTAACTGACTTCTGACCTCTTTTGTTTTGGTTTTATCTGCTTTCGCTTCTTTAATTTTTTTTATTGTATTCTCAATTTGAGCATTTGATTTTTTCAATAACAAATCTGCTTCCAATTGGGCTTTTTCTAAAATTTCTTTTCGTTTTTTATGGGTCGTCTTTAACTCCTGTTCATATTTCTCCAATTTACGCTCCAACTCTTTCTCTTTCTGACGAATATTCTTTCTTTTGCGTTCCCAATAGCGTTTATCTCTTGCTACGTCTTGTAAGTTTTTATCGTAATCAAGGTGTTCAGACCCTACTTTTTCACTAACTGCCTCTATTACATTGTTGGGCAATCCTATTTTTCGTGCAATTTCTATGGCAAAAGAACTTCCGGGATTACCAATTTCCAATAAAAATAACGGTTGTAAGTTTTGCCTATCGTACAACATTGCACCATTAACGACACCTTCCGTTTGACCTGCAAAATGTTTTAAGTTCGTGTAATGCGTTGTGATAACGCCAAATGTTTTATTCTCGTTAAACTGTTCCAAACACGACTCAGCGATTGCTCCTCCAATCTGTGGCTCTGTTCCTGTTCCAAACTCATCAATCAAAATCAACGTTTTGTCATTGCTATTTTTGATAAAATATTTCATATTAAGCAAATGAGAACTATACGTTGAAAGGTCATTTTCTATCGATTGATTGTCGCCAATATCAATAAAAAGATGCTGAAAAACGCCCACTTTACTATCGTTGTGAATAGGAATAGGCATTCCGCATTGAATCATATATTGCAGAAGTACAACCGTTTGCAAACAGACCGATTTTCCTCCTGCATTCGGCCCTGAAATAATCAAAATTCGCTCTTTATCGTTCAGTCGTATCTCCAAAGGTACAACCTCTTTTCCTTGACTTTTTAAGGATAGATAAAGCAACGGATGTTTCGCTTTTTCCCAATCCATTGTTTGACGATTGACAAAATCGGGAACAACAGCCTCTATCTCTTGAGAAAATAAATATTTACTTCTCAAAAAATCAATTTCTGCAAGAAACTTTTGAGTTCTGATAATGTGTGGAAAATGAACCCGAAGTTCATCGGTTATTACTTTTAAGATTTTAAAAATCTCTTTCTTCTCTTCATTTTCCAACTCACGAATGCGGTTATTGATTTCCACAACTTGCGTAGGCTCTATATATACGGTCTTTCCTGTTGCCGATTCATCGTGGATAATTCCACTAATTTTGCGTTTGTACGAGGGAAGAACAGGAATCACCAACCTACCATCTCTGAGTGAAGGAGAAAGGTCTTTTTCCACATAACCTGCCTGTTGGGCTTGTCGTAAAATGCCATTTAAGACTTTGGAGATGGAATTTTGTGTAGATAAAATCTCTCGTCTTATCTCTGCCAATTCGGGCGATGCGTTGTCTTTTATCTTTCCAAATTTATCCAAAATATGGTCTATTCTTCGGATAATATCGTCCGACGGTGGCAACTCTTCCGAAAGAGCAAAAATATGTGGATATTTCTCTCGCTCTTTTTTAGCAATAAAAACCTGAATGTTTTTTACACCTATCAACGATTGACGAAGTTCAAACAGTTCATTTTCGGTAAAATACAATCCGAGAGATTTGACTCTTGATAAGGAACTTCGCAAATTAGGAAATGATTGGATAGGCAACTCCTCACTCTCCTCGCTATTGATACGCATCATCTCATCAGCACGTTCCAACCACAATTTTATCTGGTCATAACGATTGGAAAAACGCATTTTATCCACACGCTCCTCTCCCAATGATGAAAGACAGTACGATTTTAATTTCTCTCGTATTTTATCAAATCCTATTTTTTCTTCTAAATTACTCGGATACAACATTATTTTATCTACTTATCTACTATACTTTTCTTTTGCCTATTACTCATTAGTCTTTGGCTGTAAAAGGAGCAAACATTATGCCTCAACTTCCCAACTGACAACTTTTACGATAGATTTTAGCCGTTGGGTTTTGGCTATTGGCTATTAGTTTTTTGCTCGGTGGCTGAGCTTGTCGAAGTCATATATAAATAGTCGTTTCGACAAGCTCAACGACCACACTACTCAGCGACCGGAAAAACTATTTATTGTTTTCATTCTGTCCCATTAATAATTAACAATTGATAATTTTTAACTATTAACTATTTTTGCTTCTTCCCAAATAGCGTCCATCTCCTCCAAAGTCATTTTTTTCAAGTCCTTTCCTTGTGTAATGGTTTTACTTTCCAAATAGTTGAAACGATTGATAAATTTTTGATTTGTTTTCTCCAACGCATTGTCAGGGTCAATTCCGTACAAACGAGCGACATTGACCAAGCTAAACAACACATCGCCCAACTCTTTCTCCATCTCCTTTTTATCATCTTTACTGACCTCGTCTTCAAATTCTGATATTTCCTCTTTTACTTTATCCCAAACCTGCTCACGCTCCTCCCAATCAAAGCCGACACTTCTCGCTTTGTCCTGAATGCGATACGCTTTTATCAACGTTGGTAACGATTTAGGAACACCGGAAAGAACCGTTTTATTACCACCTTTTTCTTTGGTTTTTAGTTTTTCCCAATTTGCCTCTACCTCTTTGGTATCTTTTACTTTGGTCTGACCGTAAATGTGTGGGTGTCTGTAAATCAACTTTTCATTCAACTTCTTACAAACATCGTACATATCAAAATCATCGGTTTCACTTCCCATTTCGGCATAAAAAACAACGTGCAAAAGCAAATCACCTAACTCTTTGCTAATGTTTTCCATATCGTTATTGATAATTGCATCAGAAAGTTCGTAGGTTTCTTCAATCGTATTATTTCTCAAACTTTCAAACGTTTGTTCTTTGTCCCAAGGGCACTCTTTACGCAAACGCTTCATTATATCTAACAATCTGTTGAATTCACTTAATTGCTCTTCTCTTGTGTGTGGCATTTTCTTATTTTTTTACTTTTGAAAGATGTTGAATAAAATCGGGATTTTCGCTTACAAACTTATTGACTGAACGATATCCATAGTTATAAATTTCTTTGTAACTCTCATAACTAAATTCGTTGTATTCCTCTATTGCTTTTGGCTCGATTAGATAATCACACAACTCCCTACCCTCTTGTGAGTTACTGTGAATTAGCACTCGCATTGATGATGTCAAAACCTCCCTCGAACTCAATTTTTCATTATTGGAAATATGAGGAATAACATCAGAACCAATAATGATATCGCAATTTTCTTTCAACGGTTGAGCCGGAAAATTATTTAATAATCCACCATCTACATAATTACTTTCATTCATTCTGACCGAATTAAAAATCCCGGGAATACTACACGAAGCAGCCACTGCCAATCCTATATCATCTGTTTCTTGGATAATCTCCGATTGAGCAGTAGTGATATTGGAAACGCAGACATTCATTGGAATTTTCAAATCTTGACTGTTATTGCTTGGATAAAGTTCTTTGATTAAATTACGAATTAACGAATGACTGGCAAAACCTGTCTGCCAAAAGTTGGGCTTAAAATTCATCAATTTTGTAATCTTAAACAACTTCTCTTCTTTTATCAATTCCAACATTTCGCTCGGCTTATACCCTATCGCATAAAATGTTCCTATCAAACTTCCCATACTTGCTCCCGAAACCTCATCAGGATAAATATGCAAATCCTCCAATGCTTGTAACACGCCAATATGAGCAAATCCCAAAGCACTTCCACCACTCAAACACAGTCCGATACGTTTTTTCGGTTCTTCCTTTCTTGAAAAAATATTGGTTAATTTACTTATCATAGTTACTCTTTTTTACAAAGATAAACAGAATTTTATATAAAAAAAGTCTCTCTGTGGAATGAAATAAAACAAAAACATAAATATTTGTTAACTTTGTCATAAGTCATACTGTTATTTTATCATCTATATACTGATAAAAAGAAAACCCTACTACCAAACGAAAACATACGGCATTCTTCTTTCTCTAAAAAATAGTACCTTTGTATTCAATATATAAAACAAAGAATAGAAGAAAGATGAGAAAACTACTTTTTTTATTAGCAATTATTTTCGTTTCCAACTCCATTTCAGCAGATTTATTGGATAGTATTGTAATGAGTAAATTCAGACCCAGATTGATTTCACAAATGAAATCAATGAATGACGGAGAACATTACACCGTATTGAAAAAGAAAAAATACATCTTAAAATATAGTTATAAAACAGGAGAAATAGTCGATACCCTTTTCAATGCCGAAAAAACAAAACTCAATCAATTAAAGAACATCGTTGCTTATCAATTTAGTCCTAATGAAAAACGCATATTGGTTTATAACAATCCGAAATATCGATATCGTAGGTCATTTACAGCCAATTATTATCTCTATTCTATTCAAAGAAACGAACTAACTCGCTTATCTGAAAACGGTGAACAAGAATCTCCCCTATTCTCCCCCGACAGCAAATACATCGCTTTTGGTCGCAAAAACAATCTTTTTTTGTATAAAATTGATTTTGGAACAGAAAGTAACATAACCAAAGACGGTAAAGTAGGAAAAATCATCAACGGAATTGCCGATTGGGCATATGAGGAAGAATTTTCTCAAACACGCTATTTTGAGTTCAGTCCCGACAGCAAACAACTCGCTTTTGTTCGTTTTGACGAATCGGAAGTGCCCACTTACTCTATGCAAAAGTATTTAAACGGAGACGTAAAACAAGATGAAATTCCACTATACCCAACAGCACAAGTTTTCAAATATCCCAAGCCGGGACAAGCGAACTCAAAAGTTTCAGTCTGCGTATATGACGATTTTTACAAGTCTGTAAAAACCATTCGATTAGATAATAAAGAGAGTGATTTTTACATTCCACGCATTCAATGGACACCACAAAAGAACAAATTGGCAATCTTTACACTCAACAGAAATCAGAACAAAGTGAGTATGCACGTTGCCAACTCTAAGTCACTGGTTTCCAGAACTTACTTAGTAGAAAAAGATAAATACTACTTTGATTACGAGAATTTAGATGATGTCTTCTTCACAAAAGACGGAAAAGCATTTACATTCGTTAGCGAAAGAGACGGATTTAGGCACGTTTACCTTTACAATAGCAACGGAACATTGCAGAAACAACTGACAAAAGGCAATTACGATGTAACGAATGTTTACGGCTATGACGAAAAGACCCAAACGCTCTACTATCAATCTGCTCAATCTTCTCCTATGCAACGTACCATCTATTCTGTTGATAAAAAAGGGAAAGTGAAACCATTAACGGACAAAAAAGGAATGCACTACGCCAAATTTTCAAAAGGTTACAACTATTTTATAAACACTTTCTCATCTGTAGCTACTCCAACCGTTATCTCTTTGAAAAACAAAAAAGGAGAAACTGTTAGAATTTTGGAAGATAATCAGAAATTGAGAGAGAAAATTGCCAAACTAAATTTACCGAAAAAAGAGTTTTTCCAATTTACCACTTCTGAAGGTGTTACGCTTAATGGTTGGATGCTAAAACCAACCAATTTTAATCCCAACAAAAAATATCCAGCATTACAAATCCAGTATAGTGGACCTAATTCACAACAAGTTTTGGATAGATGGCGTTTTGGTTGGGAATATTTCTTGACTACACAAGGCTATGTGGTTGTGTCGGTGGACGGACGAGGAACAGGTGGACGTGGAACAGAATTTAGAAAATCAACTTATATGCAACTTGGTGTTTTAGAAGCCAAAGACCAGATAGAAACGGCTAAATATTTGTCAAAACAGCCTTTTATTAATAAAGATAAAATCTCTATTTGGGGTTGGAGTTTTGGAGGTTATATGACCTTGCTTTCAATGAGTTCCGGAGAAAAAGTCTTTAACTCGGGAATTGCCGTGGCACCTGTTACCGATTGGCGTTTGTACAACTCTTGCTACACAGAACGTTTTATGCGTCGTCCACAAGAAAATGGTCAAGGGTACGATGCCGGTTCTGCTCTCAAACACGCTGACAAACTGAACGGGAACTTGTTAATCATTCACGGAACAGCCGATGACAACGTACACGTACAAAACACTTATCTGTACTTAAACGCTCTTCAAAAAGCAGACAAACACGCAGAACTAATGCTTTACACCGACAAAAATCATAGCATTTTAGGAAAGAAAACAAGATTACATCTTTATAGAAAAATGTTTAATTTCTTGGAGAAAAATCAATAGAATAAATAATGATATTTCAATATTTACCTTGACATCAATCTATGCTATTTAATTCAGCTAAGACTCATACAAGGAAGCATTAAGAAATAAGAGTTATAAAATATATTTATTACATTTTTCCTGTAATCATATAAACAATAAGTGTTATTATAGAATGTCCGAAAAGCACAAAAAAGAGAATTAAACCAATATATTGCCAAAAAGGTCCTCTAGCACTCTTTTTCAACTCATTATATTCTGTTTTAATTGGCTCTGGCATCTCTTTTTCTTCAAGAACATTTTTACAATGTTGACATTGGGAGAAACCTTTCTTTCCTATTGGGAATAAAGGTATCCAAAAAATGTGAGCGTGCCTTCTAAATACACTTACTATCAACGACCCTTTTGTATTACAACTTGGACAAGTTGCCTTCGATTGTTCAGAAGTCAAATGAACAGCCTTACTACCGTAAATTATCATAATATTTATTCTTTTAAATTTAGAAATTAACAAACAAAGATAAACACTTTTTTGAAAAACACAATTTGTTATTTTTCTATTTTGCTCTTTAAAAATCTATTTATTGCAAAAAATAGACTATCTTTGTACTTTATTACACACGAACTCCACAGTCCGTGGAGAAAATTACATTCAATGATAAAAAAATACGAAGATTCAGGATTACACAAAGATATTCTGAAAAGCATAGACGAGTTGGGTTTTGTAAACTTAACTCCTGTTCAACGTGAGGCTATCCCTTACATATTAAATGGCGAAAAAGATTTAGTGGCGTTGGCACAAACAGGGACAGGAAAAACGGCAGCGTTTGGACTTCCCATTTTGCAAGTGATTGACACCAACAACAACGAAACACAAGCGTTGATTCTATCACCTACTCGTGAACTCTGTATGCAGATTAGCGATGATTTACAAAACTATTCCAAGCATCTAAACGATGTGAAAATTACTGCTGTGTTTGGTGGTGCAGACATTCAGCCACAGATAAGAAAACTGAAAAAAGGCGTACATATCGTTGTGGGAACACCAGGTCGTACGCTGGATTTGATAAAACGCAAGGTCTTAAAGATTGAGAATATCAGCAAATTGGTATTGGACGAGGCAGATGAGATGTTGAATATGGGTTTTCAAGAAGATTTAGATGCTATTTTAGAAAATACCCCCAAAGAGAAACGCACTTTTTTATTCTCGGCAACCATGTCAAAAGGCGTAATGCGTATTGCCAAGCGTTATATGAATGAGTGGGAGAAAATAGCGGTCAATACTGAAAATTCAGGAAGCAGTACGGTAAAGCATCGTTATTATGTAACACACGCTAAAAACAGATTTGAGGCTTTGAAGCGTCTTGTTGATGAGCAACCCGATATTTACGGAATTATCTTTTGTCGTACTCGTCAAGAAGCAAAAAATTTGGCAGACAGTATGATACAGAACGGTTATGATGCCGATGCGTTGCACGGAGATGTCCCACAAAACCAGCGAACCATTGTAATGAATCGTTTTAAAAACCGACAGTTACAACTGCTTGTAGCAACAGATGTAGCAGCACGTGGGGTAGATGTAAACGATTTAACGCACGTTATCAATTATAATCTGCCTGACGACAAAGAAATTTATGTGCATCGTAGCGGACGAACAGGACGTGCCGGCAAAGAAGGAGTTTCGGTAGCCATTATTCACACCAAAGAATTACATAAGATTAGAGAGATTGAGAAGTTTGCGAAGATAAATTTTGAAAAGGCTCTTATTCCCAATGGAACGGAAATTTGCGAACGCCAACTGTTTAGTTTGGTGGACAAAATTCAACAAACAGAAGTCAATGAGAAACGAATTGCTAAGTTCTTACCCGATATTTACGAGAAATTGGCTTGGCTTTCACGTGAAGAATTGATACAAAAAATGGTTTCCGTAGAGTTTAATCGCTTTCTAGACTATTATAGAAACGCTCAAGATTTGAACGTAGATACTAAAAAAGAACGTGGAAAAAAGAACAACGAGCCGAGAGAGTTTACTGCTTTGTGGATTAATGTAGGAAGTAAAAACGGAATGAATGCTCACGGATTGATTGGATTAATCAACGATATGACCGACAGTAATGATATTCCGATTGGGAAGATAGAAGTAAGCAAACGTCAAACTATCTTTGAGGTGGGAGCAAAACACAAGAAAAGAGTGATAAAAGTATTTAAGAACCTTTCTGACGAATTTCCGGATTTAGATATTAAAGACTGGCAAGGAGCAGTTGGTGGCGGAAAAAACAACAGAAGAAAATCAAATGGGAATCGTGGAAGAAATAGGCATAATGATGGTAGCAACAATAAACGAAGAAAACAATCTTCTAATAGAAAAAATGGAAGAAAAAGTTAGCAAAATATCAATCTAATAGCTAAAAGAGAACTTTTTTAAAATTAAGTTCTCTTTTTTATTGTTAATTAATAAAAACTTTATAATTTTGAAAGGTATTTATAATCGTTGGGTTTAACGATAAGTTACAATTTGTATGATAGAGACCAAGAGATATTGAATTATATCTTTATCTAATAACAGAGCAAACAAATAATTAACATAATATTAACTTGCTTTTTCTATCTTTTTTGATAAGCTACAATTTTCTTTCTTTGAAAAGATTAGAAAAAGCTTAAAACACAACAACATGAAAACACAACAAAAATTAACCGTTCGCACATTATTACCGATGGTAATAATCTTATTAGTAAGCAGTTTTGTTACCACAAAAGCACAAAACTCGGGAGATGAATTTACTACTAATGATAAGTTAAAGTACAGAATTGTATCAACCACCCCTGCTCAAGTAGCAGTTATCAAAAATTACGACCACTACTTTGTAGGAAGTGTTGTTGTACCGGCTACAGTAGAATACCAGGGTACAGAATATTCTGTCGTAGAAATTGGAGATGGAGGTTTTGGGAATTGTGTTTCCCTAAAATCAATTTCTCTACCTAATACAATTAAGAAAATCGGAGAATATGCTTTTATAGAATGTAACAACTTAACCTCTATCACAATTCCTAATTCAGTAAATACTATTGGCACTAGAGCTTTTCACTTCACAGGATTGTCTTCTGTCTATATTCCAAGTTCAGTAACCACAATAGAATCATCACCTTTCTCTTTTTGTATAGCACTTTCCTCTATTGAAGTAGATGAAAATAATCCAAATTATTGTTCTGTTGATGGAGTGTTATTTAACAAGAACAAAACAGCATTAATTCAATATCCGGCTGGTAAAACAGAAGTTAAATATTATGAAATTCCGAATACAGTAACAACTGTTCAAAAGGAGGCTTTTTTAAGTTGTCCTTTAGAAGCAGTTACTATCCCTAACTCTGTTACTAATATTGAAGAAGCAGCTTTTATAAATACCAAATTACAATCTGTAACTCTTGGTTCCTCAATCACTAATATTGGACAATACGCTTTTAGAGATTGTTGGGATTTAACCTCCATCTATTCTAACATCAACGATATTACAAATACTACAACTTCTACAGATGCATTCTATAATGTAAATATGAATCACTGTTCTTTATACGTTTTATCCGGAAATATATCGGAATACCAGAATCTTGCACCTTGGAGTAATTTTACAAAAATAAAGGGAACGTCAACATCTGTAGGTGATACGTTTGAAATAGATTCTGTTATTAATTCATATAGCATTCAAACTATTTATTATACAGTAATATCTTCTAAATATAAAGTTGCACTTATGCCTGTTTGTGCATATGCTTCTGAAAATGTTATTATACCTAAAAAAGTAAAATATAATGATGATAATTATACGGTTACTAGTATTCAAACGGGGACTTTTGGTGAAGCATTATTTAATAAACTATCTGTAAAACTTCCAGAGACACTAACAGAAATTCAAGACCAGGCTTTTAATGGTATGGTACAAGAATTAAGTGTAAACATTCCTAATTCCGTCAAAACAATAGGATGTCTTGCTTTTTTGGGAATAGACCAACTAACAGTTTTCTCTCAAAAGAAAAATGTATCTGATATAGAGTTAGTAAATACGTATGATACTGAGTGTAGGTTTTGGGAATCAGAAAATCCATCCACTCTTATTGTACCGAAAGGAACAAAAGAAGCTTACTCTAATGCTCCACAATGGAAAGATTTTGATAAAATCATAGAAGATGAATTTGTAAAAGATGGAATAACTTACAGAATAAATCCCATTCCACCCTATACAAAAGTAACAATAGTAAAAAGTAATTCCACACCATCCGGTTTGCCTAACTATGCTGCAATTCGCGCAGAAGAACCAACTGAAATAGTCATACCAAGCAATGTAGAGTATGAAGGAATGAACTTTGAAGTTACGTCAATCGGTAAAGAAGCATTCAGTTCTTTTAGCAACTTGAACTCAATAACTCTTCCAAGTTCTATTACAGAAATTGAAACATATGCTTTTAAAGGCTGTAGTTCTTTAAATACTCTTAAGGTAAAAGTGGAAGATGTAAATAACATTAAAATGGGCTATCGAGTATTTTTAGATATAGACCAAACAGCGTGTACTTTAGAAGTTCCTCAGAACCAAATAAGTGAATATCAAAATGCAGAACAGTGGGAAGCATTTAATACAATAGAAGAGATTCAGAATACACCTACTGATATTGATGTTATTTCTCAAGCGTCCATTTCTGTTATTGGGCATAATATTATAATAAAAGGTATAAAAGATAAAAGAATAAGATTATACGATATTTCAGGAAAAACAATTTATAACCTAAATACCAAACAAAGTACAGTAAGTCTTTCTGTTAAATCAGCCGGAGTATATATCTTACAAGTGGGAGCTGACAGTAAAAAAGTAATCGTTCAATAAATTAACATTAAAATAATTAAAGAAAAAGGTAGAAGTGTAATCAGATTATATTTCTACCTTTTTTATAAAAAACAAAAAATCTTTTACCTATAATAAAGCTATCAGATAAAATTTGTAACTTTGTCAAGAACTAAATAAGTAAAAAGAGATGAAATTTAAGTTAAAACAAGAAAAATTAAATGTTTCTATACAGTTTATCGTCAGTTTTATTTTTATATTAATGGGAGTTTGGTTTTATTTTGATGAATTAAAAGACAAACCACAAATTGATATGTTCGATTGGGCGTATCTTATCTTTTTCGGCGTTTTATTTATCGTGTTTTTGGTAAAAGGAATTATGGGAACTGTCAAATATCCTTTTGTACAAATAGATGACCAAAATATTACCTACTTACCTGATGTGAATGACTTCTCCACTGTATTAGAATGGGATAATATCACGAAAGTTGAAATCAATCAGGTAGCTGTTATTTTTCATAAAGAAGCCAGGCAACCTCTGGAAATTGCATTGAATAACTTTAGTGAAAAATCTGAATCTGAATTGATAGATACGATTAAAGAGTTAGCAAAGAAAAAAGAGATTATCCTTGTTGATTAAGGGAATGTGAATTATTAGCCATTAGTGCTTTCGGTGGCTGAGCTTTTTCGAAGCCACGTCTTTTATCATTTCGACGTTGCTCAACTCAACGACCGTAAAAACAAAAAAAGGGGGTGCCCAAAAAGAAAAATAACACGTCATTACGAAAAATTTTAATTTGAAGTAATCTTTATAATCAATGACTTATTACTATTAGATTGCTTCGTCCTATCGTACTCGCAAAGAAGTTTTTTAAACTTATCACTAATCACTAGTTTTGCTCCTCTCCCCCAAGGGGAGAAACTTCCTATCTTTGAAAAGATTGAGAAGGACATTTTATTTTCTGATAACAAATTACATTTTCATAACCGGTATTGGTTTTTAACCAATGCTTTAAGATGGCATTTTTTTCATAATCTTTCTCAAATAATTTGCGACTTGCTATATTCGTTTCGGCAATATCCACGTAAAGTTGATGTAGTTTTAGAAAATAAAAAACGTACTGCTCTACCAATTTCAAAGTTCGTTTGGCATATCCTTTTCCTTGGTGTTGATAAGCAACGAACAGTCCAAGTGCTACACGACTGTGAAAACTATCAAAATCAAACAAATCAACCGTTCCTATCGGTGTATCGTCTTCTTTGAGCGTTATCATTAATCGTAAATATCCCAAATCAAAGATATTAAACGACTGCTGAGCAATGTACTCTTTCAATTGAAAACGAGAAATGGGGGTGCGTGTATTTCCCGTAAGCCACGTATCACTACTGTTTTCCCACTCATAAAGATATTGCAAATCTTCGGGTTCCAAAGCTCTTAGTTTTATAATATCATCTTCCAAATAGTTCATTTACTCAAATATTAAATACGGTTTTAATCTTTTAATATCTTCGGCTGTCAGTTCGTCCAACATTTCCAGTTCTTCGATATTTTCTAATTTAATTTTATAACGCCTATAGTCATAAATCGCTTTGGCTTTGGTAAAAGAACGAATATAAGGGTGGCGTTTTAGTTTGTCCACACTCGCTTTATTGACATTGATTTTTTCAATCTTAGATATATCAATAATAAAGAATTCCTTGATTTTTTCAAAGTTTTCAGGTGTTACTCCTTTTACCTCTTTCAACTGCTGAACAGAAATATAACCACCCAACTTCTTACGATAATAAACAATGGCATTAGCAGTATATTTTCCTATTCCTCTAACTTTCATCAACTGTTCCGTATCTACACTATTTAATTCAAGTGGTTTAACAAGTTCTTCTTGAATATTCTCTTTTATCGGGATTTCTCTCTCTTGTCTTTTGGTTACATTCTGAAAGTCTGACTTCTCTTTTTGAATATTAATATAGGGTTTAAGTTCTTCAAACTTCGATTGATTTAATCCGTAAACACGCGAAAAACTCTCAACACTCTTAAATCTTCCTCCTTTTCTTCGGTATTTTAGAATATTTTTAACGACATATGATTTTATTCCCAATTGTCGCAAAGTCATAGAATCGGCTTGGTTAGGGTCAAATGCAAATAGTTCTACTTTTTCTTTGGGAGTAGGCTTTGATTTTTCAAAAAATTGCTTCTGCTTTTTCCATTGATTATCATATTGAATCCACTTTTTTTGTTCTTTTTTATCCAACTCTTTCAAGTTAGCCTTAAACTCTTTAATTTCTTCTAAAAAATGAGCATTATTAGTAAAAGAACTCTCTTTTTCTAAAAAATAAGGCATCAGCTTTATCGACAAAGAGACCAAAATTATTAATGAAATAAGTATGATTATCCCTATTTTCTGTGCTTTTGTAAAATAAAAATAATCTTTCCAAGACATACGATATTCCTTTATTCCCTATGATATTATTAAACCGAAACTTTTCCTTTTATGTGTGGATGTGGGTCGTAATCTACCAATTCAAAATCCTCATATTTAAAATCAAAAATACTCTTGATATTAGGGTTTACACGCATTTGAGGTAACTTTCTCGGCTCTCTTGAAAGTTGTAGTTTCACCTGTTCTAAATGATTAAGATAAATATGTGCATCGCCCAATGTATGCACAAAATCACCCTCTTTTAAGCCTGTAACTTGTGCCATCATCTTTAAGAGTAGAGCATAAGAGGCAATGTTAAACGGAACACCGAGAAAAATATCAGCACTTCGTTGATAAAGTTGCAGACTCAACTTCCCGTCAGCCACATAAAACTGAAAGAAAGCGTGACAAGGAGGAAGATTCATATTTCCTAAATCTGCTACATTCCAGGCACTCACAATAATTCTTCTTGAACCTGGATTGTGTTTTATCGTTTCAACCACTTCCGATATTTGGTCAATCAATTCTCCGTTATACCCCGGCCAAGAACGCCATTGATAACCGTAAATATGCCCTAAATCGCCATCTTCATCTGCCCATTCGTTCCAAATTCTCACACCATTATCTTGCAGATATTTAACATTGGTATCACCTTTTAAGAACCAAAGTAACTCGTGGATAATCGATTTTAAATGCAACTTTTTAGTGGTAAGACAAGGAAAACCTTCACTTAAATCAAATCGCATTTGATGTCCGAAAACACTAACTGTTCCCGTTCCTGTCCGGTCGGTTTTCTCTACCCCTTCGTTCATTACTCGGTTTAAAAGTTCTAAATATTGTTTCATTCTAATAAAGATTATATGTGGTTGAAGTTACTCTAAATTCTGTTCTTCTGTTGATTTGATTGGCAATTTCTTGTTGTTCGGGTTCAAGCGTTTGAATAAATTCCTCTGTTAAAACTTGTTCTAATGGTAAAAAAGGATACTGTCTGTTATGTTTAGGGTCTATTGTAAAAGGTTTTCCCTCTCCATATCCTTCAGCTGTTAATCGAGCCGGTTCTATTCCTGACTTTATTAAATAATCTACAACAGCCTGAACTCTTTTAAACGACAATTCTCTATTATAAACAAATTCTCCTTTATAGTCTGTATGCGAACTCATTTCTATAGTAACATTGGGATTATCTTTTAATACTCTCACAAGGCTATCTAATTCCGTTTTAGAGTTAGGACGAATAGTCGATTTATCAAAATCGTAATAAATATTATCCAATCGAGCCGACTCAAAAATAGGTCGTAAGAAATATTCTCGATAAAAAGTTTGGCTTTCTTTTTCACTAACTTTATAAGTGGAAATCGTATCTTTCATATTCAAAAACCCTCTGGCTGATACCATAACAGCATAACTAACACCACGTTTCATCTTAAACTGAAAAGTTCCGTCTCCTTTTGCTCTAAAACGTGCATTTTCCCCATTATTTCCAACAATACTAACTCGTCCTATCGGTGCACTATTACCATTTTTATCTTTTATTTTTCCTTCTAAAATATATTCTATATCGGGCAAAACAAAACTCCAAATTGCATCATACCCACGATGCTCTTTTCTTCCCGAGCAAAAATAACCATAATTTTTATTACCTGCGAATGTCATTCCAAAATCATCAGCCGATGAATTCAGTGGTACGCCCATATTACTTACTTTCCATACTATTTTCTCTTTTATCGTATCGATGGGAACAGCTTCAAAAATATCAAGCCCACCCAAGCCCGAATGTCCGGTAGAAGAGAAATAGAGTTTCCCATTTTCACGAACAACAGGAAAGAGTTCATCTTCTGCTGTATTTATTTCTGCTCCCAAATTCTCGATAAAACTCCACGTTCCCTCATCACTCTTCTCTGCTTTCCAAATATCCATTCCTCCATATCCATTAGGAGCATCTGAAACAAAATAGAGTGTATTTCCATCGGGAGAAATGGCAGGGTGTGCTACCGAAATCGTACTATCTTTGAACAAGGCTATCTGTTTTGGAGTACTCCAATCTCCACCTGACCGTTCAGAAACAAGAATAACAGAACCTTGCCCTCCATTATCACCCTCCGTTATGGAACGAGTAAAATACATTGAGCGACCATTGGCTGTAAATGAAGTAACTCCCTCATCGTTAGGGGAGAGAATTTCTCCCTCTATCGGTTTCGGTTTTTCCCATTTTCCTTTATTATTCTTTTTCACAATAAAAATGTGATTATTAGGAACTCCACTGACTTTATTTTTCTTCCTTTTCTTATCTTTTTTATTTAATTTACGGTTAGAAGTAAAAGTCAAAGCATCGGCTTCACTACTTGTAAAGGCAGGACTAAAAGTTGTGCTACGAGAAGCCTTGAACTTCTTCATTTTTTTAATTTTGTAACGTGTTCGATTCTTAAATAGACTATCAACGAATAAAGCACCTCTCAATCCATTGTTTGCAATGGTATCATTGGGTTTGTAGGTTAAGAAAATCTTGTAATTCTTGATTGCATTTTTGTATTTACCATTTTTATGTTGTGCTTGTGCCAACCGAAGAAAGACAATCGAATCGGAATATTTATTTCTGACAGCGTTTTTATACACTTGTTCTGCTCGATAATAATTGATATGTCGATAGCATTCCCCCTGCTGAAAGGCTGTTTTACCTCTTAATTCACGCTTTTTATACGAAATGCGAGAATAGGCACTTTTATACAACTTTCCCGCAACAGCATATTCGCCATTTTTGAAGTGCTTATCTGCCTTTTTTAGTTTGGACTTGACACTTCCACAACCTACTAACAAAAAAAGCAGAAAGGATATTATCCAAAAAGTTTGTTTTCGTATATTAAAAGCCATTTTTTATTTTACAATTAGTCTCTTTCACACTCTCTCTTGCGAATTCAATTCACAATACTTAAAGATACAACGTACTAAAACCACTTGTTATTATTTTTACAAAGGTACGATTTAACTTGAAAGTGCAAAAGAGCCAAAAATAATTGATTAGAAATGAATCTATTTTTAATGACTTTATAGTTCTCAGAAAAAACTCTACAAATTGATTTTTATTTCCAAGATAATGAATCTACTAACTCTTTTTGTTTTCCATTGGATTGAATAACAGTGCTTCTTTTTATCTTGCTTTTATTCTCAATATTATAATACACCCCTTCTCCTTTATTATCTATAATCTTTAACATTGGAGGTTTTGAGGTGTCTAAATTGGCATTAATTGTCCATTTATTCAATTTTAATTCTCCGTCCGTGATTGTTAATGACTGAAAATCGGAACTATCGGTGTTCATTTTTAATTCTATTACGGTTAAAAAGAAACATTTTTTCGTCTTCTTATTTGGCTTAAATTCTGCGTGCCAATGATTAGGAAAAACATCTACATTGCTACCTTTCTTTTTCCAATTTAAAGCAGGAGAAAAGAATTGATTATGCACTTTACTATCCAATGTAGATGAAGCAAATATTTGCACTTTCGATTTCGCCACAGCGTTTTTACCGAAAACAATATTAGGATATTCTGTTGGCTCTATCTTTTGATAACTATGCAGTAACCAAGTCCATTCCGATTTGTCTTTTGCCTCTAATTCATCATAAATAACAATAATATTAGGTCGTAGA
>PDWI01002678.1_pt1 | contig 26408 bp, 24 predicted proteins | sample 1430891 | NCBI WGS metagenome assembly PDWI01 (sample SAMN01162508, study PRJNA174530) | Oral metagenome, whole genome shotgun sequencing project. | biome: Marine environment; feature: Marine mammal; material: Swab sample of the gingival sulcus; isolation source: swab sample of gingival sulcus...
AAAACTAGAGTGCCTTGCTCCGATGGAGTATCGCAGCTTAGCACTCAGTTCATAAATCTTTAATTAATTGACTGTCTACTTGACAAGATGCAGTTCATTGTTCTACCCTTTTTTTATAGACAAATTTTCTTCCACTTTCGAATCTTCGTTCGAAACGTTCCAAATGGAGAAACTGTATTTATATGTATAAATTTATAAGCTTCCCATACGGCAGATTTTGTTGCATCATCAGCCCATTTTCTTTTATGTGGCTTAAACAATTCATCCTCTGTCATGGTATCAATCATAGTGTAAATAGCTTCTATATTACTAGCTAACATAGCCCTCAATTGTTCTATTGAATGATGAGCATATGTATCGGTAAAACTCTGATACAGCTTTCCAAGTTCATTCCACTTATACTCCTGCGTAGGTGTCACAACCTCGATCCCTTTTCTCTCATCCATTTCCCATTTAAGTATAAGACTGGTCCACCCAATTTGATAAGCAAGGTTTTCAGCTGGTGTTCTATCAACTTCTTCACATCGTTTATCTTTTAATTCTTCTGGTATATCGTCAAACTCAGCGATATACTTTCCATACATCTTCTTAATCTCCTCTTTTAGTTCTTCCTTACTACCATATGCTCTCATTTGTTCCTCCTTATTCTTATAGGGTGTCTAATCACCGTCTTCCACTTACTTGGTTCTACCTTTCTTATGTCCGATAAATATATTTCATGATGGTGCCTTTGATTATTGATATCTGTTTCATATCCATTTTCTCTTATAAACATATTCATTTTTTCTATACTTAATGGTTCATTATCAAACGGGCCAATATGCATCATCTGTGCACACAACCCTTCATCAATTGTGATAAATTCCACTTTAGAAGTATCCAAGTTTTTTCTTTTAGCAACTTCACTCTTTGCCCAGTTCACATCATTTTCCTGAACAAAATTAGGTAGTCTAATTACTGATATCCACTGAAAGGAAGATTTATCTGTGTAATCAACCCCTACAACACCAGCTTGCCACCAAAAACCTTCTAATGGTGGGCAACATATTCATAGAAGCCTTTCATATCATACCCTTTTTTATAACTCATTCTTAACGCATATGCCACTGAGTATAATACGCTAACCGCTTTCTTGTACTCTCCATTCTCTTCGTTAGGATCCCCCTGCCCTTTAACAGAAAGATAAGTCATTGTCGGAACTTCTATAATCATTGGTTCGGTTTTTGGTCTATATAAATTTTTTTCTTCTTTTTTAAAATCATATGCCATAGTTACCTCCCATAGTAATGGTAACACATATAATATGACAACGTAATGTCATATTATAAATAATTTTTAGACAGTCCCTTTACATGATCCTTTATTTTATCTCTTATACTCTTCGGCGAAATGACCGTAAGACTTTTTCCATATGACATAAGATACCCTACGATCCAATTACTATCAATCATTTCCGTTTCAATGATGTAGTCACCATTTGAATGTCGTTTGATTTCATGACCCGAAAACTCATCAAGCACTCTGTATTCTTCCCCTTTTTCAATTTGCAACTTGAGTGTTACTTTTGGTGCTATCCCTTCATTAAGAGACACACTCTCCAACACTCTCTTTTTAAAAACCGTGTCGGTCACCACGATATGTTTCATTCTACTAAGACGAAAGAGTCTCTCTGATTGTTTATCCAAACAAAAACTTTTCACATACCAAGTACTAGACTTAAAATATAATGTATACGGCTCTATCCTTCTATTGCTAATGCCACTATCTGGAGATACATACTCAAACTCTATTATCTTTTGTTCCAAGATGGCCTGTTTTACCTTGCTATATGCCTTTTTCACTCGATCTCCCCAGTCCATTAAATCGATTTCAATATACCCTTGTGTATCGCGTCCAAGAAAAACGCCTAACTTTGATATAAGATCCATCGTGTTCGCATCACTAAACGAATGATAACTTTGTAGCGCATCCATCAAATTCATTTTTTCTTCATCCGATAATATCGCTTTATTCATAGTATATCCTTTTGCAAGGGATATCCCACCATTTTTTCCTCTAGTCATATAGATAGGAATCCCAGCAGCAGATATGTTTTCTACATCTCTGTATATTGTTCTAATAGAGACTTCAAACCTACTAGCAAGTTCACTAGCAGTAATGACACCTTCATCAAGTAGCATATATATTATTTCAAACATTCTGTTTATTCTCATAACGCCCTCTTTCAAGTTAAATGATACTATATTGAGTCCTATAATTCGTACGTAACATAAAAAATGCTTAGGTACTCTTTTGGTACTTGTGCATATACTCCATTAACAAATCATAGAATGCATCCAATGTTATATCTAGTATGGCATTCGATATATTGATTGGAGAGTCCATCATTTTATAATTCGCTACAATCGTCTTTTTCTTGAGAGCATTGGTAACGTTATCAATGTATTTTTCTGGATTTTTCACCTTAACAATAATAAACTCTTGACTAAAAAATGTACTTCTACTAATTTCTATAATGTCATCCCATGGTATAAACCCAGCACAAACAGCACTCGAAAGATCCACAATCCCCTTACTATTGATGATAAATCCTGGCTCTTTATTAAAGAGTTGCCTCAGAGAATATATACCTGTGAAACCAAAGAATACAATGCATAAAATACCAGTTATTATAACAAAAAGAATCGGTAAATCGATAGCAGAGCGAAATACAATAAAAGCTATTCCCATTACCACAAACGCTGCCGATCCTATCAACGTTAATAACGCTTTCTTCTTACTAAGCTGAATTTCTATATCGTTCATAGAACACCTCCCCAAATAATTATACTATAAATAATTAATTTATATATAATTTCATGGGTATAAATAGGGAAACGATATGTCGAAATAATATAAGGAGGAACAATGTATACCATTATTAAATCAAGTGAGTTCAATATAGAAGATTATAAAGAAAACAAGTTTGTTTACCTCGTTTTCAATCGCGGTTTTATATGACCTTATTGCAAAAAGCATATGATGCAGTTGCATCAAGACAATAATCAATTTATAGAAAAAGGAATCAAGGTGATTGTTATATGTCCAGAGAAGGAAGAAAAAATAAAGAAATTTTTGACAAAAAAACCTATGGAATTAACATTTATTGCTGATCCAACGCATACAATAGCAGATCATTACAACCAACAAGTGAGTATATTCAAGTTAGGAAGAATGCCTGCTCAAATACTCATCGATCAAAATGGCAATAAAGTGTTTGAGCATTTCGCCAAATCAATGACAGACATTGTAGAAAATGAAAAAATACTAGCTATAGTTTAAAAGAGTAACGTTGTTACTCTTTTGTTTAATAAAATATATAATCTCCTTTTCCATCTGTTTTATATTTCGTAATAAAGCTCGTTCTATTATGATTTTTTTTGGTTAATGTTTGATAAGATAACATACTTACATAAACATCCTTTATTACGTTTCCATTAACCACTAAATCACACTGATAAACTGGAAAATTTCTAAAAATAGAGACGATACGAACCTCTCTTATAGCGCTCATTTCAATGGTATCTACTTCATGCTCTTTGAAGAACAAATATAGATATAATTTTACTATAACTTTGACTCCTGCTAGTAGTAATAGAGCTGCTAATATCGTTATCATAATAGAAAAGATAAGAATATAAAATACCATCATATTGGACACCGCAGTTCTTGTAGCATATAAATATATAAAAACAACGGCAAAAAGAGGAAGCACGAGTGGTATCAAACGATTCAATTTCTTCCCATCAAATATAGAAATTCTTCTCATTTTAATCTTTGATATAATAGAGATAATAAAGATAATGCCTAAACTAAACCAAAAGAAATAAGAATGATACAGCGTCATTGATAGTATGGATAGCGCTAGAATAAATAAGAACTCTTCAATGCTAGTTGTAAAAAAAACAAAAAGAGTAAATACTATCAATACAATCCAGAAAAATGTTTGAAATTCGAAACTTTTAAACAAAAGTATTGGGTTCGTTTTTATTAATAATCTGCCCCCTTCACTCCCTTTAAATTCGATATACTTGTCCGAAAAGAAGCTAGTATAAAACTGAATACTAGCCATATCACCATACATATACTCGCTATCATCATCACGTTCAAAAAAGTCTTTTCCTATCGGCCCATCGGTAAAGATTAAGAAATCCTTTAGTTCTAATTCTTCCCCTGAAATAGGAACTCGTTTTAAATCGTTCATTGCCATAACATCGGTATGACTAACAAGATCAAACTGTTCTATCTGAGCCTTCGCTTGCAACTCCTTATCCTTCTTATATCGAATCCTAAAACTAACATCATATGTCAAACCGAAAGGATTATTTGGATGAAACGCATGAACATTTGTATTAAATATGCTAAGCTCTATGTTGCTTATCGGTACCCAATGCCTATAGTCAAGCGTATCTGCCCATTGTCTATCATTGACAATGACACTCTTATCTTCGGTATCGATTGTATATAGTAAATTTACTATCACAAAAAAAAGAATTAATAATAACAAAAAAAGTGGAAATTTACCTAATTTCATTTGTTAGTCCTCCATTGTGCCTACCCTGTTCTGTTACAAAACCTACCCCAAAATTATATCATACTTCTATTTTTCCAAGCTTTATTTGTTTTTGATACGCTATTCAAATCGTATTTAGAAAATAGAAATTTCTCAGTAAATTAAAGTGAACATACTTTGATGGAGAATATACTCCTCATGATACTTATTTGCTAACGTCATCAAATAATCATTTATCTCAACACTTGATGCAAGGTCTTCTTCATAATTCGCAATCAAGTTTTTAAAGGCGTCTTTTTCTTCATCCGTTGCTTTTTTCTTAAAATAACCATACATATGTTCATACGCATTGATGCATTTGCCCTTAGTGGGTGCATGATAAAAAAGTTCAAGCAGCGTTTTGGAATACAGTTGTAAGGTGTCCTGATAATTGATATTTCTTGCAAGGATATTACCAAGTTCATCTTTTAATTTCTGGTTATAGATAAAATACAAATATTTATTGTTGGAATGAAACGCGATTAAATCTTTTATTTTCGATGTCCTAAGTTGACGGAGTTCAAATAGTAAGCGTCGTTTTATATACTCACTTTGTAAATCAACATCATAATAATCATATTCTATAAAGCTTGAATACATATCCAGCGCTTTTACGCGCTGCTCTTTATGGACTACTATTGGCGACGGATAGTAGAGCAAGTCTAGCTTCCCTTTGTACTTGTATGGTTCGTGAATATATTTCGGGTCAACGTCTCTCAATTCTTCTACATATTTTTGTATAAACTCACCATCACGATCAAATCTTTTTGACTGCGTGGTGGGATTAAAAATTCTAAAATATGGGCACGCGTCCGTTCCCGTTGATGATGCCCACTGCCATCCACCGATATTGGATGCCGAATCATAGTCTAGTAGCATGTCCCTAAAATACTGTTCGCCAAGCCTCCAGTCGATGAGTAAATCTTTTACTAAAAATGATGCCACAATCATCCTTAATCTATTGTGCATAAAACCCGTTTCTTTTAATTGTCTCATTCCCGCATCAACGAATGGATAGCCAGTGAGTCCATCCTTCCAAATATCAAAAAGGTACTTATTCTTGTTCCATTTAATCGTTCGATATTTTTCAATAATCTCTTCGTTATGTTGTGTAGGATGAACCGTATATACCATATTATAAAAGTCTCTCCAAGCAAGCTCTTTTATGTACGTTTCTTTCCCTTTCGTATCACTTGCTTGCATAACAGCGTTGTATATCTGCCTTATTGATACTTCTCCTGAACTAAGGTATCTAGACATTCTACTTGTAGCATCTAAAGAAGGGATGTCTCTAGCATTATCATAATCATCAATATCTTCTTTTATAAATCGGTCCAAATCATCAAGCGCTCTTTGTTCACCGCATAGATCATCAAATATCGTCTTCCTACTATTTAATATTTGATGAAATGTTTCCTTATATTTGTTATCAAAATCATTACAAATCACTTGTTGAAACGCTACCTTATCAAAGGGCGTAACAACACCTTTGTCTAAACTTATCCATTTATTATAATACGGTGTAAACACTTTATAATGCGCTTGATTGCCATTCAATATCTCATGAGATGAATGAAGATGTTTGTCTAAATAAGTATGAACAGCTATGCCACGCTCTTCTAGTATACGAGATATTTCGCTATCACGACGTAAGCCATATCCTCTCTCGCTAGCATTAAAAAAAACTCTGTCTACATTTTGATAATGGCAAACAAAGTCATTGAACGCTTCTTTAGGGCTCCCATATAAGAACAATATATCAGAGCCCATTTCTTTAATTCTCTTATAAAAAACATGTAGTGCAGAAAAGAAATAATCATTACTATTTGTGCCTTCTTTTATTTGCTCTGTATTGATGTGAAAAATTAGCGTAAGCTTTTCATTATTATTAGCACAATAAGCTATCGCCTCTATTAAAGCGGTATTATCATGAAGTCGTAAATCATTTCTTATTATACAAATGTTTTTTCCAATCATATTACTGTTTCTTCTTTCTCAAATACTTTATTACAAAAAATGCGACAACACCAATTATAATAAGTAGCGGTAAAACGGATATCACAAAGATAATGACTTCCTCACCAAAATATACTAATCCTTTAAATCCATCGACAAAAGCAGTTTTTATACGTATACCAAATGAACTATCATCACTCTTTGTAAGCTTTGATGGATCTTTTACTTCATGCATAGATACATTGACAAACGAATAATTAACGTCCTTATCCATTCTATTTAAATCCGTCGTATACGATTCAATTTGATAGTCCAGTTCAGAAAGTCTCTCTTCTAACTGAATAATATCCTCTATTTCCTCCGCTTTTTTTAATAATTCTCTTATTCTATCCCTCTGAATTTTAAGATTCTCTAACCTACCTTCCGCATCATAATACTGATCGGTAATATTTTGCTTACTCTCAGAAATATATACGACATTAAAGCTGGCTTCCATTTCTTTTTTAAATTCATCAAGCTTCTTTTGATCAACTCGTACGGTATAAAATAAATATCTAGAATGATTCTTTTTTTCCATATCTGATATATTGACTTCAGAATTCGATATTATCGCATTATACTTCTTTAATAAGCTATCAAAGCTCATTCTATCATCATCAAATGTCATCGTATTTATTTCTAGACTGATGCTTTTAACTATTTTTTCAGAACTATTGTCCCCTTCGCCCTTTACTTCTTTCATATCTGCCATATCTGGAGCAGGCTCTCCATACCCTTCGTCCTTTGCCATCTCCTTTTTTTCCTCAATCATCTCTTTTTCAGATTGCATTTTATACTCTGCTTTATCTCTGTTAGCACAAGAAATTGTTAACACTAATAATATAGCCAAAATGGTAATAAATAGTTTTTTCATGGTATCCTCCTCTTACTTATATAGACGACAAAAATAGAAAAAGGTTACATCAACTAAATTATACCATATATTTATTGATATGATACGAAAGGATCTCGATACCATTAAGCGGCTTACTGCCAATTTCATATTGGCAACAAACCGCTTAAAATACAGAATTTATATAACATTCATCTATTGCGTCTCTAAAGCAAATTTTTTCATCTGTCCTTTTATCATAAAGGCACTAATGGCAATTGCTAACATGTCAGAAAGTGGAAACGATATTAGAACACCAACTAAACCCAAACCAAGAACACTAGGAAGTATTAATATAAGTGGTATAAGAATAAATACCTGTCTTAACATCGATAAGAAAAGGGATTCTTTGACATACCCTAACGACTGATAAAGTGTTGATGTGATAATTGCGATACCAACCAAAGGAAAACCAGTATATACAATTCTAATCGCTCCAACACCAAGTTTTATTACCTCTTTATCTGTTGTAAAGATATGGAAAATAGTTGATGCAAATAGTAATACAAGCACCGTAAGTATACTTGCATATAGAATTAACGCCTTTATAGATAATTTAACACTTTCATTGACTCTTCTAAATTTTTTCGCCCCATAGTTAAAACCAACAATAGGCTGTAAGCCCTGAACGACGCCAAACATCGGCATAAATGAAAACATCGATACCCTATGTATGATTCCATATACAGAAATAGCCGTTACTCCACCATATGTTACCAACGCATTATTTACAAATATAGCTACAATGGAACCAGATATGTTTCTAATAAAAGTAGGTAGACCTACACTCACGATTTCTTTTACATACTCAAATTCCAGATTAAAGTAGTCGCGTTTAAACACGAATATATCATTTTTAAATGCAATATACCACATCACGATGACCGATGAGAATACAATACTTAAGACCGTCGCATATGCCGCTCCCTTTATACCCCAGTGAAACACAAATATAAAAATAGGATCCAGTATAATGTTTAGCCCAACACCGATCAACATCGCCACCATGGACACTTTTGCCTTACCAATAGACCTGATAATGTTATTACCACTTATGGAAAACACATAAAATAAGGACGACAGTAAAATAATCGATATATACTCTCTTGAATATCCTATAATACTATCCGTTGCCCCAAACAATCGTAACATCGGATCCATAAAAATTGTCCCTAATACACCCATTAAAACAGCGATAATAAAGCTCATAACAATTGATACAGACGCAAATTTTACAGCTCTGTCTTTTCTACCAGCACCAAGATTTCTTGAAATGGCGGACGCGGTACCAACACCAATTGTAAGCGAAAACGCCATCATCAGTATTTGTATTGGAAAAGCTACCGTTATCGCTGCTATAGCGTCCGAACCAACACCTCTACCGATAAAAATAGTATCAACAACATTGTATAGACCATTCACAAACATTGCAATGGTAGAAGGTATTGATAATTTAAATAATAGTTTACTTATGTTTTCTTTTCCTAGCATATCGGAATCCATATTTACCTCCTAACGACCAATTATAATGCTTTACAAAGAAAAAATAGTCTAGCACAAAACTAAACTATATCGCATTTTTTCTTTCAATATTATGAAAATACGTCTAAATATTTTAGTATATAATCTGTTGTACTATTTACTGCTTTTTCTAGATTTTTTTCAAATGCTTCAAGTCCACTCTCATTAGGCGTATCAGTAATGCCTCTTATGGCAAGCATCGGAATATGATTAATATAACAAACTTGAGCCATGCTAGCTGTTTCCATATCAACAGCAAGTGGGTTAAATTTATGGATTATTTCCTCTCTTCCCGTATCATCAATAAATGCTTCACCAGTAACAAGCGTGCCATAGAACACTTTAGTCGGCACTTTTTTTGATAAGTCAAGCATCTTAGAGTCTGGTGTGAAATACCCAGCTTCTAGATAGGGATGATTTCTCATAAGTAAGCCTGCATCAACATCGTGATGAATTATTTTGTTCGCTATAACGATGTCAGAAATAGCTAGATTAGAATCGATTGCACCAGCTGCACCGATAACGATAAAATGGGTGATCTTATACGTATCAATAAGATATTGTGTCATCAATGCCGCATTCACTTTTCCAATACCACATTCTGTGACTACCAAATCAATGCCATGATACGTTCCTATCACTATATCAAGCCCAAATTTAACATCCTTTTTTATACTATTAATTTTCGATTTAAATGGATTTATTTCCTCTGGCGCTGGACCTATTATTCCTATTTTCATATATGACCTCTCTTAATCACAAGGATGATACTTTTCAAAATTTCTTACATCTTCTGTAATAATTTTATAAATGGTAGCCGCTACAGGTACTGAGAAAAAGATACCAACAATACCAAATAGTCCCCCTGCAATAACAATACTTATAATAACCCATATTGAAGGTAACCCCACAGAACCACCAACAACCCTAGGATATATCAAATTATCTTCTATCTGTTGAAGTACAAGTAAAAAAATTATAAACAACATTGCTTGCGTTGTGTTCTTTGATAATATCATAAAAAAGCCAAAAACTCCACCAATGTACGCTCCTAAGATAGGAATTAATGCACTAAATCCAATAACAACTCCTATCATTACTGCATATGGGAAGCCAAAGATATAAAGACCCGCTGTACATAACACGCCAATTATGATCGCTTCCAAACTCTGACCGATGAGATATGAGCGTAGCGTTTCATTGGCAATACTTGCTACAGAATATAACTTTTTTTCCATCTTATCGCCAAGATATCTATTGATAAGCCTTCTGCATTTGTTTTTAAGACCTTCCTTATCATACAGAACATATATGGATATGATAAGGCCCATAACGAGACTCGTTACCTTGCCAAATATGGAACCTAAAAGAGAAACGCCATTGACACTAACATATGAAATGATGGAATCGATATTATTAACGATACTAGTAGATAAATTAGGTTTTGATTTCAAATAACTGTCTAGTGCTGGGATCTGTTTAGAATATTTATTTGAAAACGCTGTAATTCTCTTTACCGCATCTGGTATTACTTCAATAAACGTATTAATCGCTTTTATCAGTTCTGGTACAACGAGGTTCAAGAGGACCGCAAAGATAAGAACTAGCATTAAGAAAGAGGATATAATACTAATCGAGCGGTACACCCCCTTGGCCTTTTGCGTTTTTGGTTTTGGCAGTATTTTAGACTCCATTAATCGAACTAAGATGTTTAGAAAATAAGCAATAAAAAACCCTAAAATAACAGTGGAAAACACCCTCATAAATCTAGTGAAAAAATTTAAAATCCAGCTAAAATTCTGAACCGTTAATAACATTAAACCAACGAAAAAGATTATTGTAATTATACGCTTATCACCCTTCTTAAACTCCATAAATCCTCTTTTCTTATATGTAAAAAAGTTACTATTATTTTAATAGTAACTCTGTAAGCTTTTCTTTGTCAAATCCTTGTATGATTTCATCATCTACCATGATTACTGGTACACCCATAAAGCCCATTTTCATAAGCTCTTTTCTAGCTGTAGGATCACTACTTACATTTTTGTCAGTATACTCTATGTTATTTTCTTTAAGAAAATCTTTTGCCAAGTGACAGTATTTACACGTATCACTTGAATACACGATAACATTTTTCATTTTTTCTCCTCCTTATATCACATCATATATATTTTACCCCTTAAAACACATTTTACTCACCCTACGTTTTATTATATAATATCCATGGAGGTTCTTATGGCTTGGAGAAGTAGAGGGCATCGTGGCGATACATTAGAAGAACTAATTTTACTTACAAACGACTACTATAAAAGAAATGGTTTTGCAAGAGTTGATAAGATAGCAACACCCATTAAAGTGAGCGAAATAAACAAGTTTGGTCAGATTACACTTGGCTATTTTGAAAAAAAATCTACCGTAGACTTTTTAGGTATAGCTCAAGGTGTAGCATTCTGTTTTGATGCAAAAGAGACAAGATTAAAGAGTATGCCGATCTCAAATATTCATGAACATCAAATTAACTATATGAATGACTTTAGAGAACAAGGTGGGCTTTCGTTTATGATATTTCATTATATAAGCGTTGACCGATATTTTCTAGTTCCTTTAGAGGTGATTGAAACGTATGTAGAAAACATCAAAAAGGGTGGAAGAAAATCCATTCCCTATACCGACTTAAAAGAGTCTTATGAAATATCGATGTTCGATGGTAAAATGCTAAATTATCTACCATGCTTAAATCTATATTTACAAGAGTCTACATACAAAAAAAAGAAGTACTAAATACTTCTTATTTTTTTATTAAAAATGTCGATATATTGATAAAATCATCAAGCGTTAATCTCTCAGCTCTGATGGTTGGATTGATGTCAGCTTTGTCAAGCGCTTCCATAACTAGGTGCTTATCAAAGTGATTCGATAACGAGTTCTTTAACGTCTTTCTCCTAGATGAAAATGCCGCCTTGATGACTTTGATAACGCTATCCTTATCAAAGGCTACTTCTTTTCGTCTAAACGTAACAACAATCGAATCCACATTTGGCTTGGGAACAAATGAATTGGGTGACACGCTAAATTCTAAAGTAACATCGCTTAACATCTGAGCAATTACACTTAATACACCATACTCTTTTGTACCAACGTCAGCTGCTATTCTCTCGCCAACTTCCTTTTGCATCATAAATGTTAGCGACTCAAATGGTAAATCGCTCTCTAAAAAATGCATGATGATAGGTGTCGTAATATAATAAGGCAGATTCCCTACTATCTTTGCCCCCTCTTGTAAGAACGTAAGATCAACCTTTAGTATATCCCCTTCTATGATAGATACATGGTCAAAGTTGTTTTTAAGTATTTCTACAAATCCTCTATCAATTTCTACAACACTTAAGTTCGCACCTCTCCTTAGAATTTCACCAGTGATTGCCCCAATACCAGGGCCAATCTCTAGCACCTGATCGCCTGGTTTAATATCTATGGTGTCCACTATTTTGTCTATTATATTTTTATCGATAAGGAAATTTTGACCAAAGCGTTTATTAAATTTAAGTCCTGAATGTTTCATGAGGTCTTTAATATAGTTCTTATTTTGATAATCCATTAACCTTCTCCAATGCACTTAGTAACTCTTCTCTTGAAATATTATAGTTATTAAGCCTTATTAAAAACTGTTTCGAATTGCCATATCCAATTCCAAGCATTCTACCAACATCATTTCTTAGCTTACTGGAATGATCACATCCAACTAGGCCGTGTAAAAAAAGGTCTCTCTTGGTAAAATCACCCGTCTTTTCCCCTTTCGTCCTGACCTTACTAATCGCATCTATTATGGCTTCTTTACTAGCATTTTCAATCCCAATATCCCCATCTTTAAGGGCTTCATCCACCGATAAAAAAGCATGTTTCGCATTAGGAAACATATTTGCAAGACGTTTCCTTATTCTGTCTCCTGCACTATCAGGGTCCGTAAATATAATGATATTATTCTTTTTATAGGCAAACGCAATTCGTTCTATTATCTTTTTATTTAAGCCATAACCACTTGTTGTGATAATATCGGACGATATAAAGCGTCTAAGGTTTATAAAGTCGTCTCTACCTTCAACAACAATCGTTTCTTTTATCATCATATTTTAAACACCCTTTTTGCATTTTCTTTAGCGCTCTCTGCTAATTCTTCTAGACTCATTCCTTTAATACTAGCAATTGTAGCTGCAACCAGTCGAACATATGACGGTGAATTTGTCTTTCCTCTAAAGGGATGAGGCGCTAGGTATGGACTATCCGTTTCAACAAGAATTCGATCCAAAGGAACGATCTTAGCAACTTCTTTTGGGGTTCTTGCATTTTTAAAGGTAACCGGTCCCCCTAGTGAAATATAAGCTCCCTTTTTTATATACTCCTTTGCCATCTCCACACTACCACTATAGCAGTGCATAATAACACCGCTACTATAAGAATCTACCTCATCAAGTATTTTCTTAACATCAGCATGTGCGTCTCTATCATGGATAATCACTGGCAAATTATGTTTCTTTGCAATTTCAAGCTGTGCTTTAAACCACATCTGTTGCTCTTCTCTATTATCATACCAATGATAATCGAGTCCTATTTCACCAATAGCTTTAATCTTAGGATGATGCTTTAGTACATCATCTATTTCATCAAGCACTTTCATATCATTTATCGTCACTTCACTAGGATGAATCCCAATCGCACCATAAACCATATCATATTGTGTCGTGATACGAATGACTCTATCCCAAGACGCATACTCAACGGCTGGAAGCATAATATAATCGATGCCATCTTGTTTAAATTCCGGTATTAAATGGTTTAAGTTAGAATATAGTGGTTCATTATCTATATGCGCATGTGTATCAAATAACATTATCCTATTTTGCTCCCTGATGCTAATGTGCCTTGCAGCAGTTTTACTTCTTCGCCTAAACTCTCTGCTAATAGCATCCCTTCACTTAGTTCTCCTCTTAGCTTAACAGGCTTTAAGTTGGCTATAAGAATCACATTCATGCCAATGAGTTCATCTTTTGTGTAATAGTCTTTTATACCAGATACAACCCACCTAGTACTATTACCAACTTCTAAATGTAACTTATATAGTCTATCCGCTTTAGGATGATCTTGCACATCAAGAACTTTTGCGACTCGTAAGTCCAATTTAGCAAAATCGTCAATTGTAATCTCATCTTTAAATACTTCTGGCTCAATTACTTCTTCTTCATATTCCAATCTTTCAAAGAGAGCAGTAGCTTCACCAACAGTCACATTGTCTCTAATTTTATAATCATATATTGTGCTATAATCCTCATTATTAGCATTGATTTGTTTTCTGATCTCGATTGCGGTATCTGGAGTAAATGGACTAACTAATATGGATACGATTCTAATGTTTTCTATGAGTACATTTAGTATCGTATTAAGCCTATCCCTACTGTTCTCATCTTTTGCTAGAATCCATGGCGTGGTCTCATCAATATACTTATTGCTTTTTTTCGCAATTTGAACAACCTCATCCATCGCATTGGTAATATGATAAGAATCCATATGCTTTTCGTATTGCTTAATATGCGCTTGTAAACTGTCTATAAGACTATTATCTATCGCTTCCGGTTCTATCTCATGACGAAGCGTTCCATCAAAGTATTTATGAACCATTGCTATCGTCCTATTAAGAAGATTGCCAATAATATTTACCAGTTCATTATTCGTCCTACTTACTAATATTTCCTCCGTAACAACACCATCCACTGCATATGGCATCTCCCTTAAAACAGAGTATCTTACTCTATCCACACCATATTTATCAATTAAATCCTTAGCATATAATGTGTTTCCTTCTGATTTACTCATTTTTCCACTACCCGCAAGTAACCAAGGATGTCCGTAAACTGCTTTCGGTAGTTCAACGCCAATGCCTTTTAAAATAGCTGGCCAATAGATTGTGTGGAATCTCACAATATCCTTGCCTATAACATGTAAATCTGCTGGCCATAGTTTATCAAATTGTTCTGTTGAGCCATCTGGTGAATACCCAATGGCAGATATATAGTTCGACAATGCATCTATCCAAACATAAACGACATGTCCCTTGTCAAAATCTACAGGAACCCCCCATTCAAATGATGTTCTTGATACACATAAATCCTGAAGTCCTACATCTAGGAAGTTATTAATCATCTCTCTTCTTCTTGAAATAGGGAAAACGCTTGTGTTAATAAATTCTCTTATTTCTTTCTCAAAATCGCTAAGTCTTAAAAAATATGCTTCTTCACTAGCTTTTTGAACGGGTCTGCCACATTCTGGACAGTTTCCATCGACAATTTGTGACTCTGTCCAAAAAGACTCATCCGGCGTACAATACCACCCTTCATATTTGCCTTTGTATATATGGCCATTATCATATAGCTTCTTAAATATTTTTTGAACGACTTCCTTATGTTGTTTATCGGTTGTTCGAATAAACTGATCATAGCTAACATTCATACTGTCCCAAATATCTCTTACTTCTGCAGCAATCGTATCGACATGTGTTTGTGGATCGACTCCAAGTACTTTAGCTGTTTGTTCAATTTTTTGACCATGTTCATCGGTTCCGGTTAAAAAATAAACATCATAACCTCTTAATTTTTTATATCGTACAATGGCATCCGTTAGTATTGCTTCATAGGTATTTCCTATGTGTGGCGTCTTTGATGCATAAGCAATAGCTGTTGTTACATAAAATTTTTCTTTCATAATTTCCTCCAAAAAAAATCATTCCTATGGCATATAGAAATGATACATATTATATTATAAAACTTCTTCTTCTACTTTTTTACCTTTTTTCTTTTTCATCTTGTTAATTGCGGTAGCCGCGCCTTCAAACCCTTTTGCAGTAACCCCTGTAATTTTATTTACATTGGTCATGATCTCTGGGGTTTTTATAATAATATCATCGATTTCTACTCTTCTATCTTCTATTAATTTTCTTACTGTCTTAATGCTATACATGACTTCCTTTAACAACATGACTAAATATATGATTAACAATATCAGTGCAATGCCAATCCCTGAATAAATAAGATCTTTCACTGTAAACACAATTTTTGTTTCCATTACAACTCCTTTTTATCTATATATGTAACAATTATAGCATAAATTTTAAAAATTATAAAAATAAAATGCTTTATGATAATATATATTTATGAATTATGTATATATCTTGTTGTGTTCAGATAATACGCTGTACACTGGATGGACAAACAATTTAACAAAAAGACTCACTGCCCACAATAAAGGAAAAGGGGCAAAGTATACTAAATCAAGGCTTCCCGTTACATTGATGTACTACGAAACCTATGAAAGCAAGAGCGAAGCGCTACAGAGGGAAGCGAAAATAAAAAAGTTAAGCCGAAAGGACAAGCTAAAATTAATCGAAAAAAAAGAAAAGGCTATCGTTCTAAAACAATAGCCTTCACACCTAATCTTCTATCTTTATAACATATTTAGTATTTACTATCATATCAGGGCTTGCGCCACTAAAACTCTTAGCTTCTTTTGAGATATCTTCTAATGCATTTATTATTCCTGTCAGATCTTCTATACCATCAAGTGCTTTATTAACATTTGATTTCATAACATCGATGCCTTCTTTTTTAAACTGTTCTATTCCGTTGTTTAATTCGCTAGCACCTGATTGCAACTGAATGACAGCACCTCCTATTAATCCAGTTTTATCTGCTAAAGTCGATACTCCACTATCTAGTGCATGAATACTACTAACTAATGGCATCACCCCTTCTTCATTCACTTTATTTAATCCAGTGTAAAGATTAGCATTACCTTGTTGGATACCAGTGACACCACTTAATAGCGTTTCACTTCCCTTTTCAAGTTTTTTGGAACCGGCATCTAATTCCTGAACCTTTGATGGAAGCGTGCTAAGTGCTGAAATCTCCTCTCCATTAGCAAAATCATTTAATCCTAAAGACAATTTATTCATACCAATAGATATTGGTTGCATTGCTTCAAGTGAGAACGCATCTATCCCATTTTTAAACTGACTGATACCATAAGAAAGTTGATGTAGTCCATTGTCCAGTTGTACTATTCCATTATATAGTTCGCCATCGTCTTCATCTAATAAACTTAATAATTCAAATGAACCATCTCTTAGCGCTTTCGCAGACATTGATAATTCGGTCATAGACTCTGAACTATTCGAAATTATTGAATATAATTGGTTGCTGCCAGTACTAAGCTGACTAGCGGCACTAGTTAATTCAGAAACAGAATTTTCTACATTGAGATAGCCCGCTTGCAATGCAACTTGAGAATTACTAAGTTCAAGTATCTCATTCGCTACAGCAGCTGCATTCGCGCTATAGGAATCTATCGTATTTATAGTTTCAGTAAAATCACTGCTAGCAGATGTTGCCGAATCGAGATAAGCCATTTCTTGCGCTTCGTTTGACTCTATACTTTCTAGTATTGCTAACCCCTCGGTATCACCAGTATCATTTAAATGAGCTTTTAGTTGCTCAATAGAGGCTTGTGTGTTTTGGTTAGCTGCTATTGCATTATTTACACTTTCTGTTGTTTGACTTAATGAAGCAGAAGTGTTTTGCAATAAGACCTCAACATTTTCTGAAGCACCAGATAGATTTATCGCATCTTGATTTGCTTGACTTGCTGCATTGTGTAACGCTACATTATTGGCATTTAAAGTTTGAAGTCCATTTAATAGATTATTTAACGATTCGCTCATGGTCGCATGTCCATTATTTAACATTTCCATTTTAGATGATAGTTCAGAAAACTGAGCAGGTAAAGGTTCTACTGCGCTATATAATGCATCTAAGCCTGTAGCTACATTTTCAACGCCAACTCTATACGCTTCAATCCCCTCTTTAACACTTGATATTCCATTATATGATTGAATCCCAGCTTGTTCTAACTCAGCAATTGCACTCTGAAGGTCTTCATACTTATTTATCGCATTATCTACTCCATTATGTAGCATAGTGGCTTTACTAGCAACTTCACCAACTTTAGCTTCTATTCCGTTGAGCGCACTAACTTTGGAACTGAATATCCCCATGTTATAGCTGAATTGTTTCATCCCTTCTGCTACGCTCATCGCTCCTGATCCAAGTTCTTCAGAAGCATTTTTCAATTGTAAAGCCCCATTTATTATGTCCCTAAAAGTAGAACTAAATGTCTCGCTACCACTTGCTAGTGTTGACGAGCCCTCATGCAGCGCAGTGATACCAGACACCATAGTAGGTATATTGTCAGAAAACTCACCCAACCCTTGGCTTAGTTTAAAGCTACCCTCAACTAGTTTTAAAGAATTAGCCTCTAACTTATCTAATGCATCCTTAATATCATCCGCATTCCTTGCACTATCTATTTTTTCGAGCTCTGGCATTTCATTGGCAATAACTAAGTCAACCGTAGGTTTTTTATAGTCCTCTATTGTCGCTTTAAGTACTATTTCATTTTTTATATACTCACTTCCATCAACACCTAAATCTTCAAGCGTGCTACCTATATTGTCTTTAAGGCCAGGAAATAAAACGGTACTTACCGCTGTTTTATCACCATAGTTTACCGTTTTCGTTCCCTTCGCTTCTATATTTGATATCGAATCAGAATCAAATAATAATACAGTAGCAACAGAATACGGAGCAAAAAGCTCAGTGTTTTTTCCATTCACTTTAACCGTTCTCTTATCATTATTTGTCATGATTACCTTAATTTCTAGCTCACCACTTTTGCCAATTAACTCATCGGCCTCAATTTTTTGATCATTTAACTTGTATTCTATGTGAGCGCTAATTGGTAAGGCTTTCTCACTTTTTCCTTGATAATATATATCAGACTGATCTGATTTCCAGTGAATGCTGTCTCCTTCCATGATGACTTCTTCATCCCCTTTTAAGTTTTTAATGTCCTTAAGATTCGTTTGATCAAGCACATCAATAGGGCCATTGGCACTATGAAGATGAACCGATACCAAAACCTCATCCAAAGCACCATCAGAATGTAAGCGAACAAATACTGTTTCATCTTTTGTAACCTCATTATCATTAGGCAAAGCATATGAAACAGGCATAGTTGTAATACATACTAAGAGTACTATAGCTAGTACTTTTCTCATTTTATTCATCATATCCTCCTTGATATTAATTACTTTCTTTATATAAAAACTTCATCCCTTTGGTCGTTCTAATTATCAGTGGATGGAAAAATAACAGTATCGATGGAAGCAATAATAATATGACAAGCATACTTATAAATGCTCCTCTAGCCATCATAAGACAGATGACAGATACGATTTCCATATTTGAATAAAGTCCTACTCCCACTGTTGCAGCAATAAAAGATAACGCTGATGTTACTATACTTCTAGCAGTTCCCTGCACTGTTCTTTGCATTGCAACATACTTATCACGTTCTTGATGCAATTCTTCTAAATACCTTGATGTAAGCAAAATAGAATAATCTATTGTTGAACCTAATTGTATTGTACCAATGATAATGGATGCAACAAAAGGAATGGTCTGATTAATATAAAATGGTACGCCCATATTGATCAGTATTGCGAGCTCTATTGCTGTGATTAATAGTATTGGTATCGACATTGATTTAAAGACAAAACCTACTATTATCAAAACCAGAAATATTGATAGTAAATTGACCACTTTAAAGTCGCGATCTGCACTCGTGGTGAGGTCTTTCGTAAGAACAGACTCCCCTGTCAAAAGGCTATTATCATCATACTTTTTAGATATTTCTTTTATATTATCAATTTCCTTTGATACGTCATCTGTTGCCACATCATTAAGCGATTGAATGATAATTAGTTGATGATTTCCTTTTTCAAAAATTTCCGTTAGTTCACTAGGCAAAAAGTCCTTCGGTATGGTAGGACCAACTAAAGACTCTAATGCCAAAACAGAACTAACACCTTCCAGTTGTTCGATCTCATCAATCATAATACCAACATCTTTTTCTTCCAAATTTTTGTCAACTAGTAAAAAATGAGTAGACGCCATATCATAATCGCTCTTTAGCTTTTTATTCGATACAATGGATGGCAAGTCTCTAGGTAACGATCGATCTAAGTTATAATACACCTTCGTATTGATAGATCCATAGATAGAAGGCACCAAAAGAAGTACCGTTATCATTAAAAGCAACACATGATGTTTGGTGACAAAAGCTGCTGTCCCACTGAACTTTGGCAGTAGTATTTTATGTTTGAATCGTTGAAGCGGCTTCTCAAATATTAGTATAAGACCTGGTAATATGGTCACTGCCGTAATAAGACCAAATACAACACCTTTAGCCATAACAATACCAATATCTTTTCCAAGTGTTAGTTGCATAGCTAATAGCGCCAAAAACCCTGCTATCGTTGTAAGAGAACTACCTGCTATAGCAGAGATGGTTTGAGATATAGCAGAAGCCATAGCATCGATATGATCTTCATACTTCCCTCTCTCTTCTTCATACCGATGATACAAGAAGATAGAATAATCCATGGTGACTGCCAGCTGAAGCACTGCAGCTATTGACTTAGTTAAATACGATATTTCGCCAAGAAAATAGTTTGTCCCCATGTTATATAAAATGGCAAATAAAATATTAAATAAAAATAAAATAGCAATAAGTATCGATTCTGTTGTAAAACAAAGCACGATAAAACTAAGCACAACAGCAATTCCTACATATATTGGTGTTTCTGTAGAAATAAGGTCTTTTGTATCTTTAACCAAAGCACTAATTCCTGATAGCCACGCTTCTTTTTTTGCTACCGCTCTGATTTCATCAATAGCATTCATCGTTTGATCAGATGACGCTGAATGTAAAAACTTAATAAATAAAATGGTAGTGTTGTCATTATAGAATGCCTCTTTTATTTCATCTGGCAACATCATCTTTGGCACACTAACATCGACTATATCATCTCTCCATATGACCGAATCGACCCCATCAATCGCAGAAATCTGTTCTTTTAGTCTGATGATCTCTGATGGCTCCGGATTTTCTATAATTAGCATCGATGTAGCCGCATTGTGGAACGTTTCATCTAATATTTTTTGTCCCTGAGTTGATTCTAAATCTTGTGGAAGATATGTTAATAAATCATAGTTAATTCTTGTTCCAATAAAACCAAAAATTGATGGTATTAATAAAGCGAATGCTATCACTAATATTAGTATCCTATGCTTGGCAATAAAATGGCCAAATTTAATGTAGTGTGGTGATTTCATTTTCTCATTTTACCTCCTTTATTGTTTTAATATTCCTCTTATACACTTATTCAGTGTTGGTTTAATTTCTTCTATGCTAACAGGTCCATCATTCATAATCGAATTATAGGCGACACCATTGACCATCTCTATAATTATCAAAATTACTTGAGCTAATTCTTTTTTAGAAAACGTTTTAGAATCAAATTCATCTGTGAATCTAGTACATAACAAATCAATTCCTTCTTTAGCTTCTCTAAAATTCTCATCATTTAAACTAAGTTCATTATAAAAACCCCAAGATAATTTCTTTTGAACAAATTCTAATAGGGCTCTTCTTTCATAAAAATAATCTATGATGGTATCTGTAAATTTGATCACTCGATCAATAGGCTCTAACTCATCCATCGTATCAACTTTATAAACAGCATCTTTTATAAGCCTATTTGCTAGTGTTATGATAAGTTGTTCTTCAAGTTTTGATTTGTCAGGAAAATATAAATAAAATGTCCCCTTAGCAACATTTGCTTTTTTTGTTATCTGATCAACACTTGGTTCTACACTATTAGGTGCTAAATACAGCTCAAGTGCTGATTCTAAAATCCGATCTCTCTTTAATTTCTTTTTTTCTTCTATTTTTTTTATGGCATTCATATCACTCTCCTTTATGACTGCTAGTCATTTATCCGTGGTATAGTATAAAACAAAAATGACTGTTAGTCAATAAAAAAATAAAAAAAACAGCTTAATTTCTTAAGCTGTCCTAATACGTTCTATTTTCCTATAAATGTCATTATCTCATCAAACAGTTCTAGTCTATCACTAAGCCCGTTCGTTCCACCATTTACTCTTATGCTAACATCCGTAGCTGATGCTCCTTCGTCAATGAAGTAATTCATTCCATTATTGAGCCACCACCAGCCAGCAGAAAGCCATGGATATTTCTGAGCTACATAATATACACCTTTATCTAATATGTCCGGATCGCCTTCACTTTCGGCAAATCCTTCATAATTACCCCTAGTAGATAATTGTATATAGCCTGCTCCATTATATCTTCTTAGGCCAGTTTCTTCGTTCACAACATCGCCCATAGTACTATATTTATCGCCAGGCTCACCATAAGTTGCTAGCATATACTCTATGGTAACCTCTTCAATATTGTATCTTCCACGACCAGATTCATGTGTAATCTGGGTTAAGAAGTGTGTGATTCTATTATTATTGGTTTCTATATCTAAATCTCTAGAAATGAGGTATTTATCCAAGGTGTGTTTTAAATCCTTCATAAATTTATTAGTTAATACACCATCATTATATCCAAGTTCTTCCAATAACTCTCTAGGTACTGTATCAACAAATTCTTTTACGCTATCACCTTCTATAACATAATCCCCATGTACATATCCGACTTCTGAATAATACTTAACTTTATACCATTCTCCTGACTTAGAAATATATTGTAACTGATCACCTTTTGACAAAACATCAAGTATTGAAGAATCCGTTGAAGGCCCTGATCTAAAATATAATCCAGAATCTTTTACAATTAATCGTTGTTCTATTGGAACTGGTAAATCGTGTCTAGTAGATAAAATATTTAGAGGATCAATTTCTTTTGCTAATCTAGGATAATCCACTGTTTTCCACCCGCTAGTTCCATAAGCAGAATACGAACTATCATAGGCGCCTTCTGAAAAATTAGCGGTTATCTCTGTTGATGCGTAAGCATCATTATTTACTATCAATCTAACATTCGTTTTAAATCGATATGTCCCTGACGAGTCTAATTCCCATACATAATAGTTTTTATCATCATAGTCTTTAACCAACTCATAACCATTACCAGAATCTATATAAAGTTGAGACTCATATATATAATCCGCATCGGACAAAATAGATATTATAATAGGATCTTCGCCATCATAATGAGTTGATGAAAAATATAAAGTAGGTGTTTCTACACTGTCAATATTACTGCTTGCAGAATATCTTGAAACATACGTTGTATTTATCCAAGCATCTTGTCCTTCATATTTTATTAATGCCCAACTACCATTAATGCTATGATAGTCATATCGATCGCCTTTCTGAGCATATCCATATATTTCGGAATCTGTGCTATGTGATGATCGAATTCTTAGATCATCCTCTCTAACAATCAAGAAACCTAAACTTGTTGCACCTTCTAACCACTCACCATTTGAATCTACGTAGTAACCATCCGGTGTTCTTGTATTATATAACATTGCTCCAGAACTACCTACATAATAGTTATCCACCCATTTATTTCGCTGCATTTTACCTTCACGGTCAAACACATACCACTCGCTATCAATATGTCGCCAAGCGTCTTTAACTTTATCACCAGAATCTAAATAATATACCCAGTATCCATTTTCATTTTTCCACCCATAATTTCCATTGATGTTGTTTTGTGTCTTAGGATACATATTAGTATAATAAGTATAGATCCATGCATCTTTACCACCGAATCTTATCACAGCCCAATTTCCACTTACTTTATGGTAACTAAATCTATCGCCCTTCATCGTGTGGCCATATACTTCTGAACTTAGTGAATTGGATGCTCGAACTCTTAAATAATCTTCTGTTACTTGTAGTGTACCTAAACTTGTTGCACCTTCTAACCATTCACCATTTGAATCTACGTAGTAACCATCCGGGGTTCTTGTATTATATAACATCGCCCCAGAACTACCTAGATAGTAACGACCAATCCATTTGCTGTGTTGCATGATGCCTTGCGAATTAAAATAGTACCATTTACTGCTAATTCGCTTCCACGCGCTTTTCACTTTATTTCCAGAATCTGAGTAATATACCCAGTTGCTTCCTTCTTTTCTCCAACCATAATTTGTAGTCACACTACTTTGTGTATACGGTTTCATCCTTACATAACTAATATAAATCCAAGCGTCTTTGCCATCATATCTTATCATCGCCCAGTTGCCGCTTACTTTATAATAATGATAGGAATCACCGTTCATAGTGTAGCCATATACATCTGAACTCAGTGAATTCGATGATCGCACTCTCAAATAATCTTCTGTTACTTGTAGTGTTCCTAAGCTTGTCGCACCTTTTAACCACTTACCATTTGAATCTACATAGTAACCATCTGGGGTTCTTGTACTATATAACATCGCTCCAGAACTACCTACATAGTAATCCCCAATCCATTTGCTATACTGCATGATGCCTTGTGAATTAAAATAGTACCATTTACTGCTAATTCGCTTCCATGCGCTTTTCACTTTATTTCCAGAATCTGAGTAATATACCCAATTACTTCCTTCTTTTTTCCAACCATAACTAACCGTATTTTGCGTAGTAGGATTCAGGTTTACATAGGTAGTATAAATCCAAGCGTCTTTGCCATCATATCTTATCATCGCCCAGTTTCCGCTCACTTTATAATACTTATATGTATCGCCTGTCATGATGTATCCATATACTGTTGAACTTGTTGAATTCGATGATCGCACTCTCAAATAGTCTTCTGTTACTTGTAGTGTGCCTAAACTTGTTGCACCGCTTATCCACTTACCATTTGAATCTACATAGTAACCATCCGGTGTTCTTGTACTACGTAACATCGCCCCAGAACTACCTACATAGTAATCACCAACCCATTTATTACTTTGCATTCTGCCTTTAGAGTCAAAATAATACCATTCGCCTGCAATACTCATCCATCCATTTTTAGCTTTGTTTCCAGAGTCTGAATAATATACCCAGTACCCTCCTTCTTTTTCCCAACCATATTGTGGAGAAGAACTGCCAAGAGATACATAATCAGAATGCACCCATCCATTTGTAGAGTTATATCTTATTTTATACCAATCTTTACCATCATTGTCTTGTTCTGTGTCTAATATTTCAAACGTTTGATTTTCTTCTATAGTCCCGATTACATCTCCCCATACATCATCTCTTACATTTAAGTAATCTACTGTTACTTTTAATGATTGAGCATATGATAGGCTTGAAAATGAACCGGCCATTAATAATAAGACTAATATTATACTTAAAACCTTTTTCATACAATCCTCCGATTAGACTATATTCTACCATATCTATAAAATTATATCAAATTTTACTATATTAAATGATATATAGAGAACTTCTTAAGAGCAAAAAAACTGCTCCATAAAAATGAAACAGTTTATTATACTATTCAATAATAATAACCGGCATACCTAGATATGCATTATCATACACTTTAGCCATATCTGTAGGATAAATATTTACGCAACCATGACTACCATTTAATTTATGATATTCTGGGTCTTTAAATGTTTCATATTCCCCTAGTCGCCAAGACGCATCATGAATGCCATACATACTTCCTATAAATCCCAACCAGTAGTCAACACCTACACTATAACTACCTCCCGATAAAATCGCATCTTTGTCTCTCTCTACTACTCTATAATTTCCTGGAGGAGTAGGTGTAAGATCTTTTCCTGTAATAACATATACTTCTGCAACCACCCTATTGTTTTTTATAAGCCACAGCTTTTGATCCTTTAAGCTCAGAATTATATAATCGTCATTAACAAAAGCATATCTTGATCCACTATTTGTTCTAAATTCTCCATTTAACACATACCAGTTTGAATATGAAATACCAGATTTATTCCATTTACCATCGGTTTCCAAATAATAATATTTCTTGTCCTTATTATCGTAAATCCATCCGGTCGCCATTTTCCCATTGTCATGAAGATAATACCATGACTTGTTGCTCTCATCGTAAATCCAACCGATTGCCATCTTTCCATTATTATTAAAATAATACCAAGAGTCATAATCTTCATCATAATACCATCCGGTTGCCATCTTCCCATCGTCATGAAGATAATACCATGATGAATAGCTCTCATCATACACCCAACCCGTTGTCATTTTGCCACTATCATCAAAATGATACCAAGAATCGTAATCCTCATCATCAACCCAACTAGTTGCCATCTTGCCATTGTCATGAAGGTAGTACCATGACGCGTAGTCTTCATCGTAAATCCAGCCCGTTGTCATCTCGCCATTCTCATCAAAATGATACCAAGAATTGTAGTCCTCATCATCAACCCAACCCGTTGCCATCTTGCCACTTTTAGCGAATCGA